>Ga0207707_10000050_pt1 | contig 117404 bp, 89 predicted proteins | sample KBSC83BmetaG_FD_184336 | JGI IMG/M metagenome (GOLD analysis project Ga0207707, IMG submission 184336) | Corn rhizosphere microbial communities from Kellogg Biological Station, Michigan, USA - KBS C8-3B metaG (SPAdes) (version 2) | ecosystem: Host-associated > Plants > Roots > Rhizosphere ... | reverse complement strand
CGAGAAGTTGAAACTCCACGCTGCTGAAGCAGGTGGTATCACCTCATAAGGTTCAGGGCGCACTCTAGCGCAAATTTGAATCTCCACGCTGCTAAAGCAGGTGGTATCTGACTTTTTGTGCAAAGCCGTGAGCGTTGAACAATATATGCGTCATTACACGAATCTTCGATCAATCCTAACCTTCCTGATATTCATTCCGTTGATCGCGTGCAGCCCGGCTTCGCCCAAAAATCCTGCTAAGTCTGAATCGGATCTTGAAGGTTGGCGCAACAAAGTCGCGACGACTCTTCAGCCGGGGTGGGAAATCAATCTGGTCAATCACTCACTGGTCATTGTGAGAACAGAACCAGTAACTTACTACAACCCCATCGCGTTACCTGCCGCGGACAGCGAGCTGAGAAAGCAGATGATCGAACGTGGAAAACGGACAAAGAGCTATCAGATCACACTCGACTTTGTTGAAAGACTTTCCGCTGGAAGATACGAGCAACTAAAAGCAATCAATGCCAGCACAGACAAAGAACTCTTATCGCAGGAGGAGCAGATGCGAAAGTTCGCGTCAAAAGGCAATTACATGCCAACCACTGCTGCGGAGAAGTTGCTCTACGATCAGTACAAGAAAGCTCTATCGACGCTGCCATATCACAGACTACCCGATCTCCACGACGACAAATACAGCATTTATGTCATAACAACTCGTCCGCCCTGGTCAGCCTTCTACTCAGGGCGTGAGCAAGAGTGTCGTGCTGTAATCGAGAACATCTACTCTAATGCTGAAATCTATGAGGCCAACAAACCTATTGATTGGCCTCCTGGCGCCTCGTATAGCAGCGTGGCCGTGTCTGAATGCTTCAACAGCGCACGCGTTTATGATCGGTATCTACATAAGAAAACACTAAATTTAGACTAGCCCTTACCTTTCGATTATGTCCTTGGACAATGCATCCAAACTTTTCTTTGGGCTGTTTTTGTTGTTCGCCTTAATAGCTTGCCGTGCGAGAACAAATCGTTTTGCCGAACCACCCGAGATCCCAGCTTCGTTAACTGCTTTGGGCAATGAGTTGGAATCGCACGGCTATCGAGCTAAGAAGTGCGTCACGTTAATACCTACAGCTTGGGAAGCTAAGAAGTTTCGCATGCGCAGCAAACAGGTCACGTCTTTCAGAGCCAACGAACGTTTACCTAACGAGACGGAAGACTATTATGTTCGCTTCTCGTTTACAGAAGAGACTTATGACTCGAAGGAGGATGCAATAAATCGTCTGACCCAACTTCATAAAGAGTTTCCCGACGGACCATGGGAAGATGAATATAGTCGCGCAATGAGAGAAGGCTTCCTGATCGATCGCACCGCTTACATTTTGCAAACGGATGCCGCGATCTTCTGGCCTGAGATCAAACGCTTAACCAAACTCCTGGCGGAATCGAGTAGAGGCGAGCGCGTACCGGCCGAACAATAAACAGATACACGGATCAGAGTGGACACCTTGCGGTAGAGACCGTAGCGGGTGACTACGGAAGTCTGAGCCCGCTCCTCAGGATCGAGGACTAAACATGCTCTACATGGTTGTTGAAATTTTCAAGAACGGCGATGCCGCTCCGGTTTACGAAAGGTTTCGTGAAAGCGGCCGACTTGCGTCAGACGGCCTCCAGTACATCTCAAGCTGGGTTGATGAAGGATTGGAGCGATGCTTTCAGTTGATGGAAACTGATGACCGGGCATTGCTTGATAAATGGATTTCACATTGGGAAGACATTGTTGATTTCCAAGTTTTTCCGGTAATCACATCAGCCGAAGCAGCGGCAAGAGTGAAAGAGACGCGTTAGTCTTCTCAAGCTCAACAGACTCGCAGCCAGCTTTGCTTCCTTGTTAAAGTATTTGATCGAGTCGCTCAACGGCAGCGTTCGATCGCTACCAGCTAAACGGAGAGTACTATGCGCGTAATGAAAGTATTTGCTAGCTCAGTATTAACCAGCATTCTCACAATCGTGTTTGCTGTTGGTTTGGTTGTCTGCCGTTCTGATGCCCAGACAGTATCTGCTAAGACCCCGAACCAAGCTATGCGTGAGAGGATTGCCACAATCTTTCGCGAAACGTTAAAGCAGGGTGAGACACAAATCGAACTCAAAGATCATTCGACGGTAACGGCACTGACCTTTATCCCACCGACCAATCAGCACGTAGAGGAGATACGACGTTATGGCAAGGAAGCCGTTCCCATCCTTGCTGACTATCTGAATCGAGGAAGTGGTTTTGAAAAATATATAGCCATGCGTTTTCTTGGTTCAATAGGTCGTAAAAGCATTATCAACCCACTACGCAGAGTTGCCTTAGACGATCCTTCGCCGAATTCTCGCGAAACCGCGCTACTTTGGTTGAGCGCGGCTCGCTGGGATTTAGCAGCTCCCATAATAAGGCAGGCTGCCCGCAAAGACAGTTCTGTTGAAGTCCGCAGGCAAGCCCAGGCCATTCTCAGTCAGCACTAAAATGGCGACTCAATCCGTTTGGTGCAACGAACTCCGTGGGTTCGGCGGTGTCAGCGGTCGAAATCAATTCAACGAAACCTATCGATGAACTATGACATTGTAACCACGACAGTCAGCTCGCAACCGATTGCCGCAGTGCGCCGCCGCGTTCCAATTGGGGAGGTTGGGAAAGTGTGGAAGCCCGCACTTGATCTTGTCTGGGATTTTCTCCGCCGCCATAAGGGCCTGCGCACTGATGGTCATAACTGTTTCCTGTACCAGCACCCCGCTAAGGGCGAAGTTGCACTGATTGTTGACTTCGGCGTGCAGGTCGTTCGAAGTTTTGAGGGCGCTGGCGAGGTAATCTGTACCCAGACTCCTGCCGGCGAGGTCGTCATGACCACGCACATCGGTAGCTATGGCAGCCTCAGCAATGCGCATAGAGCGATCAGTGCGTGGTGCGCGGCGTCCAGTCGTACTTTGGGCGACTGCTCATGGGAAATCTATGGCGATTGGACTGATGACGAAACGAAGCTTGAAACGCAGGTCGTCTATCTGTTGAGTTGAATCCCCGTTTTATCGATGAGTGAGTGATCACGATGCATCATTTTAGGCATACGACAGGTACATTCGTTTTGACCGCGTTTTTTCAAATGGGTTGATTGTGAAACTAGTCTTCCTTCATGGTTTGCCTGGCGTCGGGAAACTAACGGTTGCGCGTGAGCTTGCAAAACTCACTGGCTTCAAACTTTTCCACAACCACCTGGCAGTTGATCTGGTTGAGTCAATATTTGAGTTTGGCAGCCAGCCATTCGTCGAATTGAGAGAGAAGATTTGGCTTGCTGTATTTTCTGAAGCGGCTGCAGCCAATTTGAGCGGGCTGATCTTTACGTTCGCGTTTGATCGTACTGTTCGAAGGAGCTTTATTGAACATACGCGAGAAGTGATTAACTCTTCGGGAGGTGAAATTCTCTTCGTCGAATTAAGGTGTGCGACAGAAGAACTTGAAAGGCGGATTGAACAGCCCTCTCGCAGGAGCTTTGGGAAGTTGAGTGATGTCGAACAGTTTCGTGAGTTGAAAGAAGCTGGAGCGTTTATTGATCCGGGGATACCAACAGATCGATTGTTAGTAGATACGACAGAGCTTGCGGCGTCCGATGCTGCCAATTTAATCACTCGTAAGTTAGAACTATTTCGTTCATAGCTGTGCAACACGAATACCCTAATCAATTTGTATGGAAGTATGGAAGCATGAATTGCTCCGACGAAATCATTGGCCTGTATGAACGTCACGCTGAAGAGTTCAATCGCGACCGTAGCCGCACGTTACAAGAGAAGGCGTGGCTTGACCGATTTATCTCCTTAGTTCGGCCTTCTGGTCTTGTACTGGATCTGGGGTGTGGTATGGCCGAGCCAATCGCCCGTTATCTTCTCGACACCGGATTCCACGTCGTTGGTGTCGATTCCTCACCAACGTTAATCGAATTAGCCAAAGCCAGATTTCCTGATTCCGAGTGGATCGTCGCTGATATGCGCCAACTCGAATTGGGTCGCCGCTTCGACGCTATTTTGGCGTGGGATAGTTTCTTCCACCTTCGTCCAAGCGATCAGCGCAACATGTTTTCGCGCTTTGCGTCTCACGCTGAGCCGGGTGCTCCGCTCATGTTCACCAGCGGTCCATCACACGGGGAATCCACGGGGTTTTACTGTGGAGAGCCTCTTTATCACGGCAGCCTTGATCCAGCAGAATACGAGAGTCTAATGGCCACGAACGGGTTTCGTGTTCTCAGTTATGTCGCGAACGATCCAGACTGTGGTGATCACTCTGTGTGGTTGGCGCAGTATTGTGGGAGTGCGTAGACCTTATGAGCATGACTATCGCTTAAAAAAACGGACGGGAACTGGAAAGACGAATCTACTTGCTTAGTTAGCCATTCAATCGTTTCAACCCAATGATTAAAGATCCGAAACGTCAAAGTTGGCTCTGGTTAGTGATACCACCACTGTTTTTCATCGTGAAGGATTTCATCGCAATTCAATATTTATGGTCGCATGAGCCCGGAATAACAGAAAAAGTAGCGAACAATTTTGCGTTGCAACTGCTGCCAGGCACTTTATTTTTTGTAGCGGGAAGTGCGCCGGTGGTGAATCTTGCATTTGGAATAGTGCTTGGCGTGGCCTTATATCTCCTCGTGAGGCGATATCATCGTCACTCACAATCGGCAGAAATCGACAAGGTTTAAGGTTCCATACGTTTTATGGCCCGCAGACATATTTACGGAAGCTCTGATTAAGTACGACAGGCTGTTAGCCTGTCGGCCGTCCTGGGCCACAAAATGCGAGGCAAACCACGACAGGCTAACAGCCTGTCGTACTTAATCAGAGTTTCCTTACGTTCATAACCGTTGCGATTCAGCGCGAGAATTTCCACAATCCTGTTCGTCTGCTAAATTACGCCCGTGAATCGCCTCAAACCAAAGTTAATGAGGAGTTTCAGATGAACAGTCCTTCTCTAAAAACTGTTACAGAGATAACTCACCTCGCACCGCAATTCCTCGTCGATGACCTGGCGCACGCGGTCGCTTATTACCGTGACCAGTTGGGTTTTGAGACAGACTTCATTTATGAATCTTTTTATGCGAGCGTTAGCCGTGATGGCTTTTCGATCCACCTGAAATGTGCTCCGAAAAGCTCAGCGGATCGTGCTCATCGCAAACAGAATGAACATCTGGACGCGTTTGTCGGCGTTCGAGGTATCGAGGCGTTGTATGACGAGTTCACGTCGAAGGAAGCGCACATCATTCGCTCCCTCGATGACAGACCGTGGGGTTGCAAAGACTTTTACGTTGAAGATCTCGACGGATACATCCTCTGCTTCAGTGAAGAAAACGAATAAAATGGTGAACATAGCGACTTTCGCTTAGGCAAGATCGATCTCCATTAACCGACCTGATTCGGAAATATCAACTCGCATTAAAGTCAGGGATATCGAAGTGAACTTAAAAACAATCCGGCCATCGATTGCATGTAGTTTGAGCGTCCCCGTGCTCCTGATCAGCCTGGTATGGCCGGTACCTGCCATTACTCAGCCACCTGTCAGCACCGTATTTGCAGTGGTTGTAAAACGGTTGGACATTAAGACGGCAAGCGTCAATCAGGAAGTAAGCCTCAGGACACTTACTGACGTCGTGATAGATGGCGTGGTCGTGATTCCGAGCGGCTCAAGGGTCGTCGCACACGTAGTTGAATTTGCGACGAAAGGAAAAGAGAGTCCGCAATCGATTCTGGCGATCGTTATTGATAAAGCTGTGCTGGAAAGCGGGAGGGAGCTTCCGCTTCAGGCAATTATTGCTGCGGTGGCGGCACCTAAGGACAGCGCGTTACCCTCGGACCCAACCTATGGAATGATGCACTCCAATGAACCCAAAATGGTTGCGAGTGGTCCAAACGGCGCAGCGCGTACCGGAGATCTCTCAGCGTCAAGCAAAGCTGATTCGACAGCGGCGGTGAGTACAGCGCGGATAAACGGCGAGATGCGCAAGGATCTCCTCCTGAATGCGGATTCGAATGGCGCTATCGGATTTTCGGGTCTCGCATTGAGTTGGCGGTTGGATTCACCTCCAGCAGTAAGCGTGTTCAGCACCAATAACAAAGAGATTAAGTTTGAGGCTGGTACTCAGGTTCTGCTGCGAATGGCCCCACCAAAACATCAGGGTAATTGAGCTGACGGCGCAACGCTTCCGCACTTCCTGACGGAATGCAGAAACAGATTCTACAAACAAAATGAAACAAGCGATCGCACATCTCGCGTTAGTCGTTAGAGATTACGACGAGGCAATCGACTTCTACACAAAGAAGCTCCACTTCACGTTGATCGAAGACACGTACCAATCTGAACAAGACAAGCGGTGGGTAGTTGTTTCTCCTCCTGGTTCAACCGGCGCTTCACTATTACTAGCAAAGGCTTCAAAACCCGAGCAGGAAACTTTCATTGGTAACCAAACCGGAGGTCGAGTTTTTCTGTTTCTCCACACCGACGATTTTTGGCGAGATTACAATGACATGGTTTCGAAAGGCATCAGATTTGTGAGACAGCCTAAAGAAGAGCCCTATGGAACTGTGGCTGTCTTCGAAGACTTATATGGGAATCTCTGGGATCTGATCGAGAATCGGCAGACGTGAACTAAGTCAGGTGTCCGATATGCGTCTGTCTTGTCGTGACGTCCTCAACACGAACGATCAGTTGAAATCGGACCGAGCTCGGCACGTCACGACAAGCTAAAGAGCTCCTTGCAAAACTTCGTGGCAAACAGTCCGTTTCGCGACACCAGACGGTCATCATGAGGCGAAGAAAATCAATATTGGGACTGGTCCTTACCTGTTGTTACTTACTTGGTGCCGTAGCGCTCGTATATGCGACGGCTTGTAATGAGGGGGAATACTTCCTCTGCGGAAAGATCATAGGAGCATTGGTAGCCGCTCTTCCCTGGACTTTTCCGTTTTTCAATAACGAGGGCGAACTCTCCACAATGGTAGCGGTGTCGGGAGCCGGCATGGCTGTGAACGCCGTGATCATCTATGCGTGTGGTTGGGCAGTAGAAGGCGCCTTCAGATCCCGGAAACTTCCGTAGCCGTCTGAACAAGCCTGGAACTGAATGGTTAAAAATCTTGATTGCGAACTAATGATTCACACCTGACGTATTTACGATTGGCCGTCTAACAAACATGACTCAGGAGACTCAAGAATGGCTCGCATCGGTTATCCATTCATCGCGATTGGAGTAGCGTTTATTGCAATCGGCGCAAGTGGACGCCGTGCGTTTATAGCGATCGGCGCTGCGTTTTTGATTTTGGGGTTTATTACGCTCAGGAGAGGATGAAGTTAGAACCGAAACGCGGTAGCGTCGGGTCCTCCCAATCCTATCAGCTGCTTGATGGCAAGGACCCGGCGCTACCGCGTTTCGGTTCTGACTTCATTCGAGCTACGGTGCTTCCACCAACAGTTCACGCCCAAACGCAAAGTTCGGTTTCTTCCGACCCTTCATGTATTTCGCTGCAGTTTGGGAAAGCGAAGTAATTAGAATGGGCAAGGCGATCGTTGCGTCGCACGGGACATAGGCAGTGTGCGCACCACGTGCAAGCTTTCCGTAAATCAACCCATCATCAGAGGAGCCGGCATTCGATCTGCCACCGGGATGCGGAGCGTCAGTTGAAATCTGAATGGCGTATTTATGTCCGTGGTGATGCTCTTTTTGCAGGAACGACGATACTGTTGCCTGTTGTACAAAACTCTTCGTGGTACCACCGCCAAGATTGATGATTCCAGAGATGCGTGCATGCGCCATCACATTCATCATGTCGAGCACATCCTGCACGACGTCGAACACGAAGCTGTTCTTCTTTTCGAACCGTGCGCCTGCAATACCAACGGAGAGCCCACTGTCGGCAATAGCTGGACAAAAGATTGGCACGCGCGATTTATAAGCAGAGGTCAGGACACCATCTTCTGACGCAATCTCAGCTAGTTCCCGACCGAGCAAGTGAAGAAACTCGCGGACTGAATATGGACGCGTCTGATCCAACTGATTTGTAAAACCACCAATCCACTCTTTTGCTTCCCGGTATTCTTCGTCACTCGCCAGCAAATCCCACATTCGACTGATCTGGGCCGATTCGAGTTCAGCATCCGTCATGCTTGGGTGGGCTTGAAAGTGATAACGGCCCAACGTCTCGTGTAGATCGTGAAACAGCATCGAACCGGAGAGAACCAACACATCAACAAAGCGGTTCTTGATTACATACGCCAACAGACGGCGCATGCCCGCAGGTATCAATGCTCCCGAACCGGAGACGATGATCGTCGTGTTATCGCCCAACATGTCGAGCCAGATACGGTGCGCTTCGGCTAATTGGCGGCCACCAAATCCCGTGCCTTCCATTTTTTCCAGAAGGCCGGCCACTGAACGATCGCGGTCCACTTGTACTGGACGTGTGGGAGTAGTCAGATACTTCGATGCTTTTGGTTTTCGTTGAGTGACCATGCGGGTTGTCAACCTCTTGAGCTGAAATGATCCTATGATGATGCTTGCGTGTTACCTGATTAATAATCGTATTTTCGCCTGGAACGACTCTTCACGCCGTTCACGGCAAGATAGGTATAAGCTTCGTAACGAGATTCATAAAACTGCGCGAGTTCTGCGCCTTCGGCTTCACTCAACTCGCCTTCCTTGACTCGTCGGGAAATAAGCCGCCGAAAACCATCATGCAAAAGACTGCGATCGTATCGCGCGCGCTCCGCTGCTGCGCCTACCGTCGTTCCCCTTATGACCTTCTTGATTAAATAGCCTTCCTCGTCAATGTGAATGTGTGCCTCGTGCGGTGCGCCGAAGAGGTTGTGATTGTTTCCCATTGCTTCCTGATAAGCGCCAACCAGCAGGAACGCTAAGTAATAAGGTTCCTCCGGGTTCAGTGCGTGAAGCTCGAGCACTTGCTTTACGTCATGTAAATCGACGAACTTATCGACCATGCCGTCGGAATCGCAAGTGATATCGCACAATGTTGCGTATTCAGTTGGAGGTTTGTTGAGACCGTGAATAGGCACAATCGGAAACAGCTGATCGAGTGCCCAGTGGTCCGGTACCGATCGAAACACCGAGAAGTTTGTCAGATACTTGGCGCACAAGAGACGACGTAGTTCGCCAAACTCCTCGGAAACGTACTTCGCCTGCTGCGCATATTTGTCGGCACGTTCGCAGATGTCCCAAAACAAAACCTCACCCTTGGCCCGGTCCTCCAAAGAAATCAATCCGAGGTTAAAAAGCGTGAATAATTCTTCGCGATGCTCGAGGGCATCATGGTAATACTCGCGATAGTTCTTTACGGTGACGGAGCCACGCAAATCACCCAGTTCAATCACAACCTGGGGATCATCTTCGTCGATTTCGATCGGTGTCATGTCTTCTACCACCGTTTCGATTTCATCGAGCACATTTGTTACGAGGATTGCGTGATAAGCAGCAAGAAAGCGACCCGACTCCTGAATGATTGTCGGGTGCGGGACGTTCTCGTCGTCGCAAACTTGCTTGATGGTGTAAATCACATCGTTTGCAAATTCTTCGGCGGTGTAATTTGCCGAAGAGTCGAAGGCTGTCTTTGAACCATCGTAATCGACTGCCATACCGCCACCGACGTCGAGCAGTTCGATCGGCACCTTCATCTGGTAGACCTTGGCGTAAACACGCGCCGCTTCCTTCATCGCATTCTTGATGCGCTTGATGTCGGTGAGTTGCGAACCGATGTGAAAATGGAGCAGCTTGAGCATTTCAATCCGGTCGGCATCTTCCAACCTGTGTATTACTTCGAGTAGTTCTGTCGTGGTTAATCCAAATTTCGCTGCTTCGCCACCCGACTTCTCCCACCGCCCGGAGCCTTTTGAGTACAACTTGACCCGCATGCCAATCATAGGCAGCGGCCCTTCATGGTGTTCGGCTACATTCAAAACGTGATCGAGTTCGCCGAGCTTTTCGATCACGATGACGACACGTTTACCAGAGCGAGCACCCGCAAATGCGAGTTCAATGAATTCCTGATCTTTGAAGCCATTCAAAACGAGCAAACTCTCATCGGGTTGTTCCAAAGCGAGAGCGGCGTAGAGTTCAGCTTTGGATCCAGCCTCGAGCCCGAAATCGTAACGTGAACCTTCGCGGAGATACTCTTCGACAACCGAGCGTTGTTGATTGACCTTCATAGGGTAAACACACATGTGTGTCCCCTGATATTCAAACTCTCGAATTGATCGACTGAAGGCGCGTTGAAGTTTTCTTACTTGTGCGGCTACCAATTGGGGGAAGCGAAGTAGGACGGGAGCCGTGATGCCCCGTTTGGCCAGGTCGTCGATGATCTCTTTTAAGTCCGCGGAGCGAGGGTCGCCTTCGACAGGGCGGACGATGAGATTTCCCTTTCGGTTTACGTCAAAGTAGCCTGCACCCCAGTTTTGGATTCCATAAGTTTCGAGCGTTTGCTCGATTGCCGTGGTCAATTAGCGGTCTCCTGCTGACAATGGAACTCGTTCCGTATAGATTCGAATACCGAAAACCCGGTTGTACATTTTTCCGATTCGATTTGCGGAGTTTTTGTGTTGGGTGGAACGCTTTAGTGGCGCAATGTAACAGAAAACGGCAGCGGCGGTCTATAACTTTTTTGTTTCGGAAAGTACTTGAGAATGCGCAAAACCTGCGAAATTTGGGCGATTTTGACTGATGGTGCGTCCATGGATATGTGCAGTCGGGAAGGGGGCAAGCGATCCAACTCAAACCAGAACCAACCAGAACCCGAGCGCGCCCCCGCAGGTTCCAAGCCCGTTGATTGATTGGATCCAAATTCCTTGTTCGGGGCTTGGAACCTGCGGGGGCGCGCTCGGGTTCTGGTTGGTTCTGGTTTGAGTTGGATTCGCTTGCCCCTTCCCGACTCCAATATTTCGGCGGTTTGTGTTTGAGTACCTTCTATTTTTGACATAGAAATTTGTTATTCGATCATTATCGCGAAACACCTTGACTTCGAAAAACTCGTCACTATAATGGCAGCTTTTTAGCGCGCCCGTCGCTCCATGACGCACGCCCGTTTTAGCAAACCTGTCAGCCAACTTTTTATACTTCGCACGACAAAACACGCCGCGGCGAAGAGTACCCCCAACACTCCCAAATTCTTTCAGGAGATCACATGAACCCTAAGACTGTCTTGAAATATGCCTCTGACCAGGGCGCCAAATTCGTTTCTGTTCGCTTCACGGATTTGCCCGGTTCCTGGCAACACTTAACCTTTCCGATCGGCGAACTCGGCGAAGATCAGTTCGAAGACGGATTCGGATTTGACGCTTCTTCGATCCGCGGGTGGGCTGCGATTCACGAATCCGACATGCTCCTGGTTCCGGATGCAACCCGTTTCTGGATGGATCCATTCACCGAACAACCGACATTGTGTTTGATTGGCAGCGCTGTCGACCCGATTACGAAAGAGGGTTACGCGTTTGACCCGCGTTCCGTTGCTCAGCGTGCTGAAAGCTATTTGAAGTTCACCGGACTCGCCGATACTGCTTACTACGGACCGGAAGCAGAGTTTTTTGTTTTTGATTCCGCAAAATTTCATAACGACCAGAATTCAGCGGGCTATTCAATCGATTCAGATGAGGGCCATTGGAATAGTGGGCGTGCTGCAGACGAGTTTTCTGGATCAAATCTTGGTTATCGAATTCGACCCAAAGAAGGTTATGTACCGTGTGCTCCAACCGACTCTTTAGTCGATCTGCGTTCTGAGATCTCCCTGACACTCGGAAAATGCGGGGTTACTGTCGAGTGCCACCACCATGAAGTCGCCACCGCAGGTCAGTGCGAAATCGACTTCCGCTACTCCACTTTGTTAGGGACCGCTGACAATCTGCAAATCTTCAAATATGTAGTTCGCAATACTGCCCACCAGTATGGGAAGTCGGCGACCTTCATGCCTAAGCCACTCTACGGAGACAATGGTTCGGGTATGCACTGCCACCAGTCGTTATGGAAAGGTGAAAAGCCACTCTTCGCCGGCGACGGCTATGCTGGTCTTTCGGAGATGGCGAAGTATTACATCGGCGGGCTTCTGAAGCATGCAGCGGCGGTTGTCGCTTTTGCTGCGCCAACAACGAACAGTTACAAACGCCTCGTTCCCGGATTCGAAGCTCCCGTGAACCTGGCTTACTCGGCTCGCAATCGTTCGGCGGCCATTCGTATTCCAATGTTTTCTACGAACCCGAAGCTGAAGCGACTCGAGTTTCGACCACCGGATCCGTCCTGCAACGCGTACCTGGCTTTCTCGGCGATGTTGCTCGCTGGTTTGGACGGTATTCAGAACCGCCTGGATCCGGGTGAGCCTTTGGAGAAGGACATCTACGACCTGTCGCCTGAGGAACTGAAGGACGTGCCGACACTTCCTGGCTCGCTCGATGATTCACTCAAAGCACTGGAAGCTGATCACGACTTCCTGTTGAAGGGAGACGTTTTCAGTCCGCAGTTGATCGAACGATGGATTGGGTATAAGCGCGATCGCGAGATCACACCACTTCGCATGCGACCACATCCGTTGGAGTTTTCGCTGTACTACGATATTTAGTTTGAGGGATCTCTCAAGTCGGCCCAGGGTTCGTCCAATGGAATCCTGGGCTGGTTTGTCTTTGGTCAGTAGTCAGTGGTCAGTAGCATAGGACTTATAGGACCTATTCGACCTATACACTGACTACTGACCACTGACTACTGACCCCCGACCGCGTAAGATAGCACTCGTGCAATCGGTCGATTCCAAAGTTGACTTCCTCCTCCGCGATCTTCCAGACCAGACTGGTGCTCGCCTCTTCATAGACCAATTAGCCAAAGACAATCCTCGTATTTACGGAAGTCTCTCAAAGCAGCCCGCATTACTCGCTGATGTCCTGGCAATCGCTGCCTGGAGTCCGCTCCTTGCGACAACTCTCGAACAGAACCCTGAATACTTCCACTGGCTGTCTCGCGAACGACTTGATCCTCGAGTCAGGACCTCTGATGAGTTGAAAGAGTCTCTAGCGCGCTTTGCGCTTACGAACTCAACTCTAAACACTCAGAACGTGCTTGCTCGTTTTCGAAGACGCGAACTTCTGCGAACTTATCTGCACGACATTCGTCGCTTTCACACGCTTGTTGAGACAACGGAAGAACTGTCGAATCTTGCCGATGCGATTTTGGACTACGGACTAATGCTCGCACGACAGGACCTCGACAATCGTTATGGATTGCCCGGAAAGACAGACGAACGGGGCCGCAGCGCTACGGCGGAGTTTTGTGTTTTGGCTCTTGGCAAGCTCGGTTCGCTTGAACTCAACTACTCGTCAGATATCGATCTTGTTTTTCTCTATTCCGATGAGGGATCAACTGCGGGAACAGGTGACCGTGGCGTAGTCACAAACCGAGAATACTTCGTCAAGCTTTCGGAAGCTATTGCCAGGTTTGTGGGTCAATCAGGAGGCGAAGGTGCGGCCTACCGCGTGGATCTTCGACTTCGGCCGCATGGACGTGACGGCGCATTGGCCTGTTCACTGGAAGAGGCAACGAAATACTACGCGCGATCCGCACAGGACTGGGAACGCCAGGCGCTGATTCGGGTTCGGCCAGCTGCTGGATCGGCCGAACTCTTCGCCAAATTCAAAGAGCGTGTTACACCGAATGTTTTTCGCCCCGACATCTCCGTTAGCGGTGCGCTTGCATCGGTCCGTCTTGCGAAGCAGAAGATCGATCGAAAAGTCGAGAAGAAGAGTGGCTTCAACGTGAAATTGGGCCGCGGAGGAATTCGGGAAATCGAGTTTATCGCTCAGGCATTACAACTGGCTCATGGGGGCCGCGACGATTGGCTCCGAGTTTCGCACACTCTCGTTAGTCTGGAACGACTCGCGGACAGAGGCTTCATAACCCAACCTGAGCGGAGCGAGTTGACTGAAGCCTACCGTTTCTTACGTACCTTGGAACATCGCCTGCAGATGGAACATGGCCTACAAACTCATACCGTCCCTGAGACAGACAACGTGCGCGCGCTCATCGCACGACGCATGGGATTCATGGGAACAAACGGGCTCAGCGAGTTTCTTGATTCCTTAAAGCTCCAAACGGCAAATGTGCGTCAGACCTACGACCGACTTTTCGGTGAGGTGGAAAACAAGTTCGAAGAAACACCACCGCAAACGCCGCGAGCGATTGAGACGTTGGATAAAGATATTGGTCTTGCGAACGCCGCGTCACGAATCTTCCAGGAGCACCTGGTTGACGGTCGTTCATCCGTGCGTGACTTGCTCGTGAATGAAGCGCGGAACTCGCTTAATCCCCACCGGGCATTCCTCCAGGTTGCACGTATTGCCGCTTCGCTGGAAAAAACAACCGACAATCTGCAGTTTCAGTCCGTACATTTTCGACACCTCGTAACGCTTTGCGGATCGTCTGACTTTTTTGCCGAGATGATTGCCGCCAATCCCACACTCATTGCATCACTCGGAGTCAACCTTGAGACCTGTCTGCGGCGTGATCATCGCGCTATTCTGCGCTCCGCAGTCGATCCACACAGCAGTTTCCCGGCGGAGCTCTCCGCTTTCCGTTTGAAGTGGGCGGAAATGCTCACCGAGATAGGGATGCTGGATGCGAGTAAACAAATTTCGACGTTCGAAGCGAACCGACTGCAGAGTGAGCTGGCGGTAGCGAGTCTGAATGTTGCCTATCTTATGGCGCGTCGAGAAATTGCTCGCCGAATTGGCACGCTGAGAACCGGGCCGCGGCTTGCAGTTTTCGGACTTGGACGATTAGGAACTAGCGGTGTCGATTACGGATCAGATTTGGACATTCTGATCACATACGATTCCCTTGTGCCAGCGCCGGTTCCTGGACTCTCGCAGGACGAAGCATACGCTCGTTTGGTGGAATTAATGCTTGCCGCATTATCGAGCATCACCAGAGAAGGTTATTTATATCGCGTCGATCTTCGGCTCAGGCCTCACGGAAAAAATGGGCCGCTGGTACTGAGTTCAGAGGCCCTGCTTCATTACCTGAAAGAAGAAAGCGCTCCGTGGGAATGGCTTGCCTATCTAAAGCTACGAGCCGTCGCCGGCGATTTGGAATTGGGAAAGATGGTTGAAACACATGCGCGCCATCGAATCCATGAGAACGCGACACGAGTGGATCCAGTGGAGTTGAAGACAGCGACCAAACGTGTTCGGGAGCGTCTGGAAAAAGAGAAAAGTTCCAGGGGACGTCGTGACGGGATTGATATCAAGTATGCCAAGGGTGGAATGTTGGATGTTTATTTTGCTGTCAGATACTTGCAGTTGAGAAATGAAGTGCCCGATGAAGGCGAGGACCGCTCAACCGCTTACGTTCTCGAGCGTCTCAATCAGGAGGCTGCACTTTCAGAAGACGATTATGCGGTACTCAGCAATGGTTATAGTTTGTTAAGGGCAGTCGATCACAGTTTGCGGTTGATAGTAGGACGTTCGACGCGGTTGCCTGAACCAGAGCATCCGACGGCCAAAGACGTGGCGACTAAGATGGGGTTTGAATCGGCAGCGGCACTACAAACAACCCTTGTGGAACAAATGAGCCTGATACGGGAGGCATATCAGCGGGTCGTTGACTAGGAGCAGTGTGGTTGTTTTGTATAGGTCGAATCGGTCCTAAAGGTCCTATACAGTCTTTCTTTAGGCATGGCTCGGCCCCGGTGACACCTCCTCATACCAGCAGCGCGTGCACCAACGATGAGTGGCCTTCCTCTCCTCTTCCGAGTATTCGGCTGACAAAGGCAGTCGCTTGACGGCTGTCCGCTCCTCCTCGCTGAGTTCGGCCCATGTTTTCAGTCCACGTTTTTCACAGCGCGGGCAACCTTTTCTGTCACTCATATTAAATTATTCTTTCATGACGAACTTAGTTATTTACTGGAGACTTTTACTCGTGTAACTTAGCAATTCGTGATGCGGGCAAACAAGTTGCCGCGATGGTGCATCAACGTAAATGGAACCGGTGGACGGAGAACATGTTTCGAATCAAAGCCTCTTACGCAGATCAAATGGAGTTGCGGACCAGCCTCGAAAAGGCACGCGAGTTCTTCGGGGAGCTTCGTAATTTCGCGGATCTCATGCCCGGCATCGAAGGTATTCGAAAAGAGGCCGGCGGGATTATGCGCTGGATGGTCCGCGCAGAAGTACCGGTAATCGGCCCCGTCGTTGCCTCGTTCACAGTGGAAAAAACAGAGGACTCACCCGAGCGCCTCGAGTGGTCGCCGGCCCGCTCCGAGATGAAAAACTATCTCCGTTATGCCGCAGCGTTTGAGGAGCGCGGCCAGAAAGTCCTGATCAGGATAGTGCAACATGTTGAGCTCCGACGAAAACATGCCAAGGACCTTCACAGATTCGCGATTCTTGTTGGTGAAGGACGTATCAGCTCAGAAATGCAAAAGCGTGTGCGGGAGATGATCAAGACATTTCTCGAGCGCGCCCGAGAGAAACTGGAAACGGAAACGTCTGTGGATCAGGAAGCTCTCGCTGACTCACCCGCCTAACAGACAAAGATCGGACCTATTCGACCTATAGGACCTATTAACCGCACTACTGATCATTGATCGTTTGCCCGGCTGGCTTCAGTCTTTCTGTTTCCATAGCTAATCATATTCGCAAAGAAACGATAGCCTCCTGGAATTCCCGCGCGAAGTTGCCGGTACCATACCAGGCTGGTGTAGATATAGTTCCCTTTCCCGTACGGCGCGACGAGCAGTCCACCATGAAGGGGCGGTTCACCCTTATCGTTTGTAGACAAGAGGGCCGCGTAATGTGAATCCCATTCCTTTGGAAAATAGAGCCCGCGTTCCTGGACCCAGTTCGCAAAATCCGCCTGCGTAATTCGATTTGGTGAATTCAGGAGCGGGTGTCGGGGCTGCAGAAACCAAACGGGCGCATCTTCCTGAGTTACGCGATCGTCGCTAAGGGTTAGGGGGTAAGGCGCGAGCTGTGGACGTTGCCGCCGGTCATCGGGATTCCACTCGTCAGTCTTGTGATAAAAGACCAGCAGCGTCCCACCGTTCTCAACAAACTTCAGCAATCGGTCGTTGACTGGAAGCAATTCTGGATGTGCTTCATAAGACCGAATATCCAGCACGATTGTTGAGAACTTCGACAAGTCGCCAGATGCAACGTCCGAAACTTTCAACTCCTTTGCATTCACATTAAGCGCGGCCAGTGAACGCGACAATGTTTGATCGAAACTCGGCAGATAGCCTACGACCAGTTCCGGTGCAACGAGCGCATCCGCATAAATCAGCTTCACCTTTCGCTTGTCAATTGGAGACTTGGGGTTAGGCAGATCAACCGTAATCCCAAGCTCGGAGCCAGACTGGATTCGTCGAGTAATTGGAAGTGCCTGGCGTACCGATAGACTAAACACATCCGAGCTATGTGCCCCCAGCACAATCTCGCGGCCAGTCTCTAAGCTGGATCCCAGGACTCTAAGGAGTCCTTTGAATTCTCCCGCCATGCGATTGATCAAACGGACTTTGAATTCGAGTGGCTTTTGTGAAGACGCTGGAGTGCTGACGTAAACCGGTGGGTCCACACTCAGGATCTGCACTGGAGGCGCAACGTCTCTTTGAATCTGACTCGTGATTACAAAGGTAGCATCACCAACTGCGAGCTCCGCACGTGCGACAACAGGCTGACCAAACAATTGTCCATCGTACAGATGGGCATCGGAAGGTACGCTTAACGAAGCGGTCTTCGGTGTTGTCGTTTCATAGAGTGCGGTCGTTTCCGTTTCAGGCAACATCTTATCGGCGGTAGCAACACGATGCTCCGACCCAAACGCGGTAATGTCTACTCTCTTGATCTGGACATCGACTTCGCCGCCGTTGCCAAGCACGGCAGAAATCTTTGCGGGCGCGCCTGGCACGAACACGGGTTCGTCAGTTTCAGCTGTTATACCTACGTCCGCTGCAACTGCCAACGCCGCATCAAGCCGAGACGACATAAGTTGGAAACGAGGCGGATCAAGATCCATGACGTCCCTGGATGCAGTGAAGGCTCCGTGTTTGCGAGCGTTCACCAACGAGATCAAAACTTCGTCCTTTTTGTCTACAAACTCAGTTAGAGGTTTGTTGTCAATTGTGGGCAATGTGAAGGCGCTGCTTATTGATTCAGGCAAACGCAACCCATCGATCGGGGTCTTGGCATTGTCTGGTAGAGCAGCTACACCTGTCGCTTCTCGGACCAGGTTGTACCTGATAATTCTGGCTCCTCCCGCTGCGACTGTTTTTGGCCAGGGGCCTTGAGTCGCGTGTTTTTGCAGTGCTGCCAGAGCCTGCTGAGCGTAGGTCGTTTCTCTAAAGGGATCGGCTTCGTTGGGATCGATTGTGAACTGTTTTTGTGTGACCTGGGCCGTTGCCTGCGCCTCTCTGCGAGGCGCACGAACAAACAGTCGTTGTGCTTGCCACACTCCTACCTGATTAAGTTGTTCCGGGAATTGTTTTGGATCGGCTGCCGCATCAAACGCCTGGAGAATCAGGCGGCCCGTTGCCTGATGATGGCCATGACCGGTTGTTGTATCGTGATTGGTGATTATTGCATCGGGCCGCAATCGTCTAATCTGAAATACCATTCGACGAAGAGCTTCCTTTTCACCCCAGGCGCGAAACGTTTCTTCCGCGGTTTTTGAAAAGCCAAAGTCTCGCAAGCCAAGAAAATGTGGTTCAGATCCCTGAACCTCCGCCGCTGCCATGGTCTCCCGGGCACGAATGACTCCCAGCTCTTCATAGAGCTCAGGCCCGACTGCGTTCTGTCCGCCCTCTCCGTAGGTAGAGAACAGGCTGACTGTATGAACTCCATATTTGCGCCTTAGAACGGTCAATGTGCTGCCGTCTTCATCGTCCGGATGCGCGGCAACACAGAGCACCGTAAATGGATTCGTTAGATCGATCAGTGCCTGGTGTAAACGCGCTCGATTCTGTTTATCGACGAGCCCCAACTCCTGCTGAGCACTCTGTTGGCGTGGCGCAACAGCACTCAGAAGCAAGAGACTCAGGAACAAAGAAACGTAAATCCGCAGCTTTCTTTTCAGCTCAAAGTGCATCAACCTTGATTCCTTATCACAAGTCTTTGGAGTGCGACGGCCTGCCGTCGCTTTGTTCACAGTAAAATTGTCGATTGAGTGACGCAGTAACAAGGCGACGGCAGGCCGTCGCACTCCAAAGTTAGCTGCGCCAACGTTCAAGCCTTCCCGCCACGATCATGCTGACACTGATGATAACGATGAGAATGACTCCATACGCAGCCGCCGCACCAAGATTGAAGTCTCGTAGTTCGGATGCAATGGCAATCGAAATCGGTCGATTTGCCGGCACAAAGATAAGAACCGAAGCAACATATTCGCCCAACGCAATCACAAACGCCAGCACGGTTCCGGCAAGGGCGCCTGGCCAAACCAAAGGAAGGGTTACTCGGGCAAATCGTTGCCATGCTCGCGCTCCCAGGGATCCCGCAGCCTCTTCGAGAGCTGGATCGAGTTGTTCCATGCTCGCTTGAAGCGCGCGCACCACCAGGGGCATGAATCTTAGAAAGTAAACAGCAGGCAAGATCCAAAACGTTCCGACCAGAACAAAAGATCCAAGCAGCAGGCTGGGTTGCCCGTAAGCTTCTGCTACTGACACGGCGACGACTGTGCCGGGCAGCGCCCAGGGAATAAGTACGAAAAGAGAAAGCAAACGCCGCCCAGTATTGCCCAGGAAGCCAATGCCGGGTCGTTGCGAAACGAGCAGCACTATACAAAAGCTCCAGAGTAGTGCGGCGAGTGCCGCAATGGCTGACATCGAGATGCTGTTCCAGAATACTTCCCGCGCCTGAGGTTCAGTCATCAATCTGACGAAGTTTGCGGTTGTGTAGGTCGTGGGCAGAGTCTGGGTTGTCCAGGAGCCTTCCCGGGCAAAACTGACAAGAACCAGTGTTGCGACGGGCAAAACCAGAATGATCGAAAAAGAGATTGCCGCGATTGTCGCCAACAGTCGAACCCCGCCTCGGCGCAGAGGTTCACGCCGGCGCGTCGCACCTTTCAAGGCAGCAGCGACAAATTTTCTCGTTCCTTCGTAACGCTGAAACAGCACAAGTGCGGTCAAGGAAATAACCGCCAGCACGACCGTTTCAGTTACTGCCATTGTCGCATCGCCACGCTGGCGAGCCGTAAAGATCTCAAGCGTCAAGACTCGGACATTTCCGCCGAAAAGCAATGGCGCGCTGAAGGATGCCATTGAAGTCATAAACGTCAGTAGTGCGCCGGCGATTAAGGCTGGAGTGAGTTGAGGTAACAGAACGCGAAACAAGGTCAAGAACTTCGATGCGCCTAAACTGCGTGATGCCTCAGCCAGGCTGGCGTCGATCCGCCGCAAACCCGCTCCAGTCAGAACGTAGAAGAACGGGTACATCGTGTAAGTGTGGAAAAGTAGAAGTGCCGGCCAGCCGCGCAGAGTCCAGGGTGAGTTTGATAGGCCAAGCAAGTGTTGAATGCTACGCGCGAGGATTCCCGATTCGCCGCAAAGGAATATGAAAGCTACCGTTCCTACTAAGGGCGGAAGTACCAATGGAAGTGCAGCCAGCGCGGCAAACAATCGGCGGCCCGGAAACGCGTACCGCTCAAACAAAAACGCCAGCGGTACCCCCACCAGCGCGCACAACAGAACCGTCGATAATGAAAGCACGATGCTGTTGAGAATTGCTTCGAGGACGTTTGGCTGCGTCAACACCGCCCGATAATTTGCGAGCGTCCAGTGTCCGTTTTGGTGAAGTGACGAGAACAGGACCGAGAGGTTGGGGTAGAGCACTCCGTAAAGGAGCACGAGCGCTGTCACTAATAACAGAATGATCCGCGAAGGCGAGAATAATCGAGTCACGGAATGTCTTGGAGCGTTTTTCCTCAAGGCACGCAGTCAGGAAGGGAGCAAGCGAACCAAACAACAACCAAAACCAATCACGCAGTCAGGAAGGAGGCAAGCGGACCAAACAACAACCAAAACCAACCAGGTCCTGAGCGCGCCCCCGCAGGTTCCAGGCCCTCATGTGTCAGATAAAAACTCAGTTCAATTCTCAGGACCTGGAACCTGCGGGGGCGCGCTTCAGAATCTGGTTAGTGTCGGCCTCCGCATGGTCGCTTGCCCCCTTCCCGACTTGTTCTTTCTTACGTCTGCAGACAACTCTCTCAGTCACCGCGCAATAATCTTAGGTGCTCGGGAGCCAGGACCACTTCGCATTCGTGCCCAACTTCCAAGCCGTTAGGTTGAACAACCAATGCTTCGAGTGCCAATCCATTAGCTTCGACTCGAACAATCGACGTTGCCCCAGCAAAGACCACCTCCCGCACACGGCCTGGCAAAACATTCGTGGTCGATGGAGGAAGCGTCTGGTTTAGTCGAACATGTTCGGGACGAATCGCGAGAAACACCGGCTTGTTAAGTGGGGCAAGATCTTCGTGTTTAATTGGAAACCTGAGCGTATGCCCACCCTCAAGTGTTTTGAATTCGCCTTCGGAAGTTTTACTGGAACTAACTCGCGTGCTACGGATGAGATTGTTGCGTCCCAGGAAACGAGCAACAGCGATGTCGGCCGGCTGCTCATAAAGTTCACGTGGCTTACCTGTTTGAACTAACTTGCCGCCCACCATCACGCTTATACGATCACACAGAGCAAAAGCCTCTTCCTGATCGTGTGTCACATAAACCGCCGTCAAACCCAGCCGCGTGACTAGTTCACGAAGCTCACTTCGGGTCTCCTCACGCAGTGAAACGTCCAGGTTCGATAAAGGCTCGTCAAAGAGCAGTAGCACCGGTTCGATAGCAATTGCGCGGGCTATTGCCACTCGCTGTTGCTGGCCACCAGACAACTCATCTACGCGCCTGTTTGCATATCCGGGAAGCTGAACCAACTCGAGGGCCGATGCCGTTCGCTGGTCCATTTCAGCTTTGGATTTGTGCCGTGCGCGAAGTCCGAACGCGACGTTTTCAAATACGTTGAGGTGTGGGAAGAGCGCGTAGTTCTGAAAAACCATCCCGAATCCACGACGCTCAGGGGCCAGATTTGTAATGTCTCGATCTTCGAATTGGATCGAACCCGCGTCCGGCTGCTCCAAACCTGCAATCATTCTGAGCGTCGTCGTCTTACCACAACCTGAAGGCCCAAGCAGACCAAAGAACTCTCCCTGGTTGACGTCGAGCGAAACATCGTGGACCGCGCGTGTGGAACCAAAGCTTTTGGAGATGTTGTTGAGGGTTAGGAGCGGCATTGGATTAAAGTTTTTCAGGAGCTATAGGTCCTATAGGTCCTATAAGTCCTATAGGTCCTAGAGCAAGTCGGCAATGATAAATGTGCTTTTACTGCCGCCCACCTCTGCCTTTTATTTGTGTGTCCCAGTATCTTAACCATTCATCTCCTTGTTTTCGCAATAGAGCCCAGTCGAGTGGCATTCGCGTAAACGGTTCATTCATCCAGGTGGGTAACCTGGAGCGGTCCAGGTCCGTGCGAGCTGGAATTCGATAGTATTTATGAGCAGCATATACAAGGCTCTCGGGTGTTGTGACGAACTCGTAAAAGCGTCGCGCCTCGTCTTCGTGCTGAGCACCTTTGATGATAGCGATGCCGTCAATCACAACCGGAGTTCCACTTGCTGGTAGCGAATAAGCGACTGGAAAGTTCTTCTGTTCCTGGGAGAGACGAACGTCGGGCATATCCCATAAGCTGATCAAGCCCTCACGCCGCGCGAGTTTCTGCATCAACAACGTTCCATCGGCAGTGTACTCGTGCACGTTTGCATCGAGCTTGCGCAACCACTCGTAACCTTTCTCCGGCGAACCTGTGTCCTTCAAAGATCGCCAAATCATTGCTCCGAAGATCGCACGCATTGTGTCGGAGGGGTAAGGACTACGAATTAGAACCTTGTCGTGCCACTTCGGATCGAGCACGTCGTCCCAATCATGTGGAGCCTCACTCGGGGAAACGGCTTCAGTGTTGTAGACGATCACCTGGGGCGTTTCATAGGTTCCAAACCAACGACCCTCGGGATCACGGGCCGACTCTGGAACTTTGCCTGCCCAGCTCGGACGAAACTCCGCGAGTAAATTTTCATCTGCCGCTGTTTGAAAGGTCGTATGAGCGGCGCCCCACCAGAGATCACCTTGGGGCCGATTGCGCTCTACTCGCACGCGCTCGAGAATCTCGCGAGATCCCATATCAAGAAACTGCACGTCGGCTTCCGGGTACTTTTGTTTGTACTGGTTGACGAAATCTCGAAGCAGATCCTGACCGTGCGGCGTATAGACGAGTAGTCGATGAGGGTTGTTAGCATTCTTGCGACAAGAGAAGAGAAATAGAAACAAGAAAACTGTTAAAGCAGCAAGAATGAATCTAAGGCGCATCTAAGCTCGGCCTGAAACTTTGCTGGGATTTTTATAGCCCCAGCATGCTAGCATGAGGATTAGGCAATTGCCGATTTCCCAAATGTCCGACGAACTTTAATTTATCGCGTTCGGAGGTACGGGCCGCTGATTTTCAAAGGGCCACGCTGGGATAAACGACAAACTGAAGTTCGTCGGACAATCGGGCAATTGGAAATGATGAGATGAGCGTTACACGACGAATCGTAAAAGCAGGTGGCTGGAAGGTCGCCAAGCGAATCATCAAACCGATTCCCATTATCGGATCGATCTTCGCATTTGGACTTGCAGGTTATGAAATCAAGAAGAAGGGTTTGATACCTGGAGTTGTTCACGTCGGCTTAGATGTGACACCAGTGATTGGAACCGCAAAAGGCGTCCTCGAAATCTTTACCGGAGACCTCATACCGGATAAAAAGGATCGCCTCAAGAACCGGAATGGCGGTCCTCCGATACCGACCGAGACGAAATAGAATTCCATAACCTTATTGCGCGCGAATCCCCGGGGCCGTCGTCGTCGATCAGAAGTCCCAACCCCTAACACACGAAAGCTCTTCAGTCGGAGCGCGGCCGTCCTCGGCCGCCCCGTCGCATAGTACCCACTGGTAGTCTTTGCCGGGTTGTGAATCGAGGCGCGGAATTCGCGAGCGTGCTATTCGACGGAGTCGGCCGAGGACGGCCGCGCTCCGACTGAAGAGCTTTCGTGTGTTGTGGTTGGGACTTCTGATCGATGAGGCGGCCGACGCCCTCCGACTGAACAGCGAGGTGTACTGGTACCCTACGTTCGCACCGGCGGCCTTTCCGTGAATGGCCGAGCCTCCAGATAAGCGTGCGACAGCTTTAGTAGAGTTGGTTCAGACCAGTATGGCCCAAGCAGTTGAAATCCGATCGGTAGTTTTCCGGATGATAATCCACAGGGGACGCTTAGTCCCGGAATACCCGCGAGGTTGCCGGTAACAGTGTAAATATCGTTCAAATACATCGCTAACGGATCATCGACCTTCTCTCCAATCGGAAAGGCCGGTGTTGGAGAAGTAGGTGTGATAATCGCATCGCAACGCTGAAAAGCAGTCATGAAGTCCTGCTTGATCAATGTCCGCACTTGTTGAGCTTTACGGTAGTACGCATCGTAATAGCCGGCTGAAAGGACATAAGTGCCAAGCATAATCCGTCGCTTTACTTCCGGTCCAAATCCTTCTTCACGTGTTTTGCGATACATCTGACGCAACTCAGGAGCGTCCTCGGCCCGGAAGCCGTACCTCACACCATCGAAACGTGCCAGGTTCGACGAAGCTTCAGCAGTTGCGATGATGTAATAAACGGCGATCGCATATCCGGCGTGCGGCAACTCGACTTCCAGGATTTCAGCGCCAAGGCCTCGATAGATATCAACCACATCCTTCACGGCCTTGCCTACTTCATCATCCAGTCCCTTTCCGAAGAGTGCAGTTGGAAACCCGATGCGTAAACCCTTTAAATCGCGATTCAACGATTCCAGATAGTTCGGCACCGGCGTGTCGGCGGTAGTTGCATCGTGGGGGTCTCGGCCCGCTATGACGTTGAGTACGCGAGCAACGTCAGCAGTGTCGCGTGCGAACACACCAACCTGATCCAGGGATGACGCAAAGGCCACAAGTCCGTAGCGCGAATTGCGTCCATACGTCGGTTTCAAACCAAGCACACCGCACAATGATGCTGGTTGTCGTACGGATCCTCCCGTGTCGGATCCCAGGGCGACAGGAACTATTCCTGCGGCAACCGCGGCCGCTGAGCCACCGGATGAACCTCCCGAGACTCTTGAAACATCCCACGGATTTTTTACTGGGCCAAATGCGGAATTTTCATTCGACGATCCCATTGCAAACTCATCGCAGTTTGTCTTGCCTATAACAACTGCGCCAGCGTCTATCAGGCGTTGAATCACGGTAGCGTTGTAAGGAGGATGGTAGTCTCCGAGTATTCGCGAGCCACAGGAAGTCTGCATGCCGATAACGCAGAGATTGTCTTTGACGGCCACGGGAACGCCGGCCAACGAGCCCTGCGCACCTTCGGCACGCCGAGGTGCATCTTTGTCGACGTACAAAAAGGCGTTGAGTGTGTCGTTTAATTGTTCGGCCGCGTTTACTGCGGCGGCGACGGTTTCACGAGACATGATGTTCAGCGTTGTTGGCTTTGAAGCAGTCGGAAAACTTAGCTACCCATTCGCGTTGTCCAGCTGTGTCCGGAACAGAGCAGCGTCTCACACCTTGAATCCGTCGAAACGCCTCATCGACACTGACACTGAAATAACTTAATAACGAGGCAGCGAGTAGCGACGATCGTCCGATCCCCTGCCGGCAGTGGATTCCAATGAATTTACCGCTCGAAAGTAGCTCACTGAGTTTGTGGACCAGGCGATGAAATGTTGTTGAGGAGACAGGTACATCGTAATCAGGTATCGGGTAGCTAATGAATTCGATTTCGAGTTCACCGGCGATAAGCGCTTCCTCGGCAAGTCCCAGTTCACTGATCTCCCGGCTCGTTAGCAAAGAAACTATCACATCAATTTCTGAATCTGCCCAGCCCTCGATTTCGTCTCTCAACCATTCGTTTCCGCGTGGCCGCGACAAAATGGCCAATCTTCCATTCCATGCTCCCTCAATTATGTACAAGTCCGGTCTCACAGGTCACACCTTATCAGGATTTGTTTCTACAACACTTTCGGAACTCTAAAATGTCCTTCTGCCGGATCCGGCGCTTCGGCTAATGCTGTTTTTTGGCCCAACGATGGGATCAACTCATCTTCCCGGGACGAGTCAGTCTTTGCGCCTTCAGGAGTGAAACCTCCAATCGCCGGTTCGACGTTTGCAGTGTCAAGCTCATTCAGTTGCTCGACATAGTTCACGATTTCCGCGATCTGTGGTCCGAAGACTTTCAGCTCTTCGGGCGGTAATTCAAGATGTGCAAGCTGCGCAACTTTTGCTATGTCGTCGTCTGTAATTGGCATGATTGGTTTTTGTTGTCCGATATGCGTCTGTGTGGTCGTGACTCAACCAACCAGGCACCGGAGATTTAGCAGTCGTTAGAAACTCAGGGGGCCTGGTTGGTTGCGTCACGACAAGCTAAAGAGGCTTTTTACAAAAAGGCCCCACGGTCCTGGGAGCGCAGGCGTCCTCGCCTGCCCGCGTCCAGCGCGACCAACTCGGTCAAATGGTTGTTGGTTAGACGGGACACGGGCAGGCGAAGACGCCTGCGCTCCCAGGACCGTGGGGCCTTTTTGTAAGAGCCTATAAAGCATATCGGACAATTAGAGGTCCGTCGCCGATTTCCTTTTCAATGTCGCCATCGCCGCCCTTAGAAATTTCTGTCGCAACTCCTTATCGTGAATTGCACTCGCTGCCGCCAACAGTTCGAAGGGCACCTCGTTGTTAGACACTTCACGCGACTCGTCCTCTTTCTTTGACGTCACAATAGTCGTCTTCGGATTCACTCGCAACTCGATGTCCTTAACGATCGCTTGCCCCAAAACTGAGTTGACTCTAAACAACAATTGTCCTTTCATCGTTGCCAGTTGTTTTTGCCAAATCGAGTCACGGACTTCAACTATCAGGACATTGGCCTCGAGTGCGGTTGCGACGGCGTGATTTTGGAGACCTTCACCTACGCTGTGTTTCCACGCGGCAAGCGCAGCGGCCTCGGCAACTTCTTGCGACGGCCCAACAGCACGTAGAATTGTTGCCAGCGATTTGATCAAGTCGTCCATTGAGCAAGAGTGTAGCGAAGAATGCGCACAACGTAAAAAGAGTGAGCAAAGTGGTACTGACTCCATCCAACATGCGATCATTTACTTCTATGTTTACGGAAAAACTGATTCTCGCTTCCGGCAGTCCCCGTCGCGCCGAGATCCTTGACGCGGTAGGTTGGCCGTTTGAAGTCGTTACGTCCGGTATCGATGAGACTCAAAAACCTGGTGAAGACCCAAATGCATACGTTCAACGGCTTGCTTTTGAAAAAGCCACGGCAGTTGCGACAAGACATGAAGCCGGCTTGATACTCGCTGCCGATACGACGGTCGTAGTTGAGGATCAACTATTGGGCCAGCCAGAAGATGATCGCGACGCTCAACGGATGTTGAAGCTTCTGAGTGGTAAATGGCACGAGGTTTTAACGGGTGTTGCGTTAAAACGAATTGGCAGCGAAACAAAGGTTGGCAGCGAAACCACGCGTGTTCGTTTCGCCGAATTGTCAGAAAGTGAAATTGATTGGTATGTATCAACTGGAGAGCCCAGAGGTAAGGCCGGAGCTTATGCGATTCAAGGCAGAGCGGCGCTCTTTGTAGAGGAAGTATCGGGTGATTACTTCAATATTGTCGGTCTCCCGATCCGGCTCGTTTATGAAATGATCGGGCGAAAATAAATTCACCTACCAAAGAACAGTACCGCCGTCGATATTCAATCCTTGTCCATTGATGCCGCGACCTTCGTCACTCGCGAGGAGCAGTGCGACCGCAGCAACTTCTTCAGGCGTGACCATTCTGTTTTGGGGACTCATTTTGTTCAGTGACTCTTTCGCCGCTTCTGCCGACAGACCCGTCCGCTTGGTTATACGCTCGATGCCTTTCGTTACCATGTCCGTTTCGACATAACCGGGACAAATCGCATTAACCGTTACGCCGCTCGCACCAACCTCCAGCGCAAGTGATCGCGTGAGTCCCATCACGCCGTGCTTGGAAGCCGAATATGCGGTTATGTAAGGAGCTCCTGTTTTGCCGGCGATTGAAGCAATGTTGATGATCCGTCCCCACCCGCGTTCCACCATTGCGGGCAACGCCGCACGAGTACAGTAAAAAGTCCCGGACAAGTTAATCGCCAGATGTTTGTTCCAGAGTTCGTCGGTGGTATTGACCAATGTTGCACTCTCAGCTACCCCGGCATTGTTTACGAGAATATCGATGTCACTGTCCACGGCTTTACGAACGTCTTGAAACATACTCTCAACGCTCGCTGAATTGGAAACATCACAGACGCACGCGTGCGTTTGCACTCCGTACTTGCGGGTGAGTTCTTCAGCGACTTCTTTGACTTGTTGAAGAGTCCTGGCAGCAACTGCTACGCGAGCACCCTCTCGAGCAAACGCTTCGGCAATCGCTTTGCCAATTCCCCGACCGCCACCGGTGATTAATGCAGATTTGTTTTTTAGCATGGACTGTTGACGCGGCGAAGGAGACCCCGCGTCGGCTTTCAAATTGTGGCTAATGTCCCGTAAACCGGGGCTCTCGTTTCTCCAGAAACGCTCGCACACCTTCATGACCGTCATCGGAGTCAAAACAACGCAATTGTGACTCGGTCTCAAATCGCAGCATGCTGTCGAGATCCTCAGCCTGGCTCATGTAAACAGCCTGTTTTGCTGCCGCAATAACAATGGGCGGAGCTGCACGCAAACGCTGAGCGAGTTGTTGAACTGCATCGGCGAGTTCTTCAGGATCAACGACTTGATTCACGATGTTTAGACGCGCAGCTTCATTGGCGTCGATGGGATCGCCGAGAAAAAATAACTCGCAGGCTTTGTTGGGCGTCACGAGACGCGGCAGAAAGTACGTGCCTCCCCAATCAGGATTCAACCCAACTCTCACGAAGGATTCAGTGAACGAAGCGGTGTTTGAAACAATTCGAAAATCGCAGGCTAGAGCAAGATTACAGCCCGCACCAGCGGCAACCCCATTCACTGCGGCGATCACAGGCTTGGTCATCTGCCGGATTGCAAGAATCACACGGCGTCCTGCACCAAGAATGCGTGCGAACTCCTCCGAATCGCGACGTTCCATGAGTTGGTACATGAATTCGACATCACCGCCTGCACAAAAAGCTCGTCCCGCTCCAGTGATTACAACGACGCGAACAGATCGTTCACTGCCGGCGTGTTCAAGGGCTTCAGCGAGATCTCTCCTCATGTGTCCGATGAACGCGTTGAGCTTTTCAGGACGATTAAGAGTGATCGTCACGATTCCATCAGTTTCGTCGACTAGAATGTGTTCGTACATGGACTTTGGTTTTTGGTCTTTGGTCTTGGGCTTATCGATCTTGGCTGTTATGGGCAAGGAGCAACGTCAAAGATCAAAGACCAAAAGCCAAAGACCACCGCCTATTTCCCCTTGAACTCAGCTTGCCTCTTCGCAACGTACGCTTCCAACCCTTCTCTTGCGTCTTCCGATTGAAAGAGTTGCTGTTGAAGTTCACGCTCGAGAGCCAGACCATATTCAAGCGGGATTTCAGCTCCCGTTTGGACACTGCGCTTGATTCGTCCAACTGCCATAGCAGCTTTTGCCGGAGTCGTGAATTGCCTCGCGTAATCCAAAACCTGAGTCAAAAACGACTCGCCAGTATCAGCAATCAACAACCGATCCATCAAACCGATCTCCCGACAGACTTCAAAGGGAAACAGCTCTCCCGTGGCCATCATTTCTATTGCTCTCGATTTGCCAACGATGCGAACCAATCGTTGCGTACCGCCTGTTCCGGGTAAAACCCCTAATGAGACTTCAGGCAGGCCCATCTTCCCGCCCGCACTTCTTCCAATGCGAATGTCGGCGGCCATCGCCACTTCCAAGCCTCCACCGACACAGTGACCATTTATCGCGGCCACGACTAACTTCGGTGTTTGTTCCAGGCGATTCAGTGTCTCGTTGGCATGAAGACAGAAATAATACTTAAAGCTAGGAGTCACATTGGCCAACATCTGAATGTCGGCACCCGCACAGAAGAACTTGTCACCTTTTCCAGTAATCACGATCACTTGAACAGCATCGTCCATCCTTGCCGCGAGGATGGCGCGATCAAGTTGTTGCATCATTTCATAGCTGTAAGTGTTTGCCGGAGGATCGTTGAGAGTCAAAACGGCAACGCCATTTTCAACGTTGTATTCGACTAGCACACGCTCTTCGGCAAGTCCTGCTGGAGTATTTGTCATCTTGTTGAATTTCAGATTTAAGATTTGAAATCTTAGATTGTCTTCCCGGAGTCGGGCTCATGCTCATAAATCGAAATATGCTTTCCACTGTCCGCATCGAACGGGGTGCGTTGCCAGCTGCTCCAACGTTCACGCAAACGCATTCCGGCAAGCTGCGCCATCAAATCGATCTCAGAAGGCCACGCGTAACGAATCTGGATTGGATAGAGCCGCACTTCCTCGCCGTCCTTGAGAACAACCTTCTGGCTCGTTACGCGTTGGGTAACACTGTCGTGCCGGCCTAAATCAAGTTCTACTACGTCTTCAGTGACCTTCGTGGCCCAATTCACCTGGCCGCCGGTAAACCGGTTTAGGTTTGGTACAAAGGCTTCAATGACGAAACAACCACTTCTCGCTAAATGTTTGGCGACATTTCGAAAACATCGTACCTGTTCATTCTGCGAACCTAAGGCAAAGAATGTGTTGAAAACTACATAGATCAGCTGAAACTCACCCTCGACAGCAACGTCGGCGAAACTGCCTTTGTATATCTTGATACGTTCGCCGCCTTCCTTGGATTTCAAACGACTGATCATCGATTCAGCAGCGTCTATTCCCGAAACATCAACGTTCCTTGACGACAGCGGCAGTGCAACTCGGCCGGTGCCGATACCTAATTCCAAGGCACAACCTTCGGTTGCAAATTCTACAAGCCTATCGATCGCATGCGGATCTACATCCGTGTACCAATCATCGTAAACGCCGGCGACTCTTTCGCCGTATGTTTCGTCGGAATAGAAGTTCATGGTCTGTGGTTCATTCTCGCCTCAGCTGCTGTTGAGCGCAAGGTTGTTTTGAGTTGTGAACCAACACAAAGCACAATTGAAAAGCACAGTCGGGAAAGGCTTAGCAACTGACACATACTGAAACCAAGCACGGTCACAGGGGCAGCGCACCATGTCCACTTCGCGGCAACTTCTGTAATGCCCTGATCCGATCGGTAACGTATCGCTTCGCTTCCCTCACGCTTTCCTCAACGCTCATTCCCAGCGCCAGACAGGATGCAATCGCTGCTGACAACGTACAGCCGGAACCGTGAACCTCTCCCACATCAACATATTCATCCCTGAACTCAACGAACTCTCCCCGCTCATTGAGCAGAACATCGACGGCGTCGTCTAAGCTCGAAACTCGATGTCCACCTTTTACGAGAACAGCTGCTGGCCCTAGTTCCTTTATGACTTCCGCGGCAGCTCGCATGTCTGTATGACTCTTGATCGCGATTCCCGAGAGTCGTTCGGCTTCCGGGATGTTGGGTGTCACAATTCGAGCAACTCTCAACAAACTATCTTTTAAAAGACTGGCTGCTTCGGTTCCGATCAAGTCATGTCCCGACGTGGAAACCATAACAGGATCGACTACCGCTGCCGGCAACTCCGTCTCACTGAACATTCGTATCACTTCGCCGATGATCTCCGGTGTCGGCAACATCCCAGTCTTTACCCCACTGACATGCAAATCGGAAATTATCGGTTCAATTTGAGAACGCAGTGATGAAGCTGTTTGATGTTCGGCACCAAACACACCGGTAGTGTTTTGAAAAGTAATCGATGTGACTGCCGCAGATGGGAAACAACCAAATGCCGCAATCGTCTTGATGTCAGCAACGATCCCCGCCCCGCCGGAGGGATCGAGCCCGGCGATCGTCAGAACAACTGGCCTTGAAATGCGAACGTCAATCATTTGAATCCCTCTATGTATGACTTCCCTGCTACAAACTCGCTTCGAATCGAGATGCAACTTGAGATGAACAAGCAAGGAAGGGTGGCTTGCCCCCGCTGGCCTTAACCAACCTTGAGCAAATTGGGTGGGCCGGCGGGGGCAAGCCACCCTTCCTTACTTGTTCATTCTTACGTTCGTTTTGTTGCATGAGAGAAACAGGCCCGAATCGCTTTTACCCTCTCTCCTAACTCTCTCGCATCACCAAACAAACGAATCGCTGCTACACCACTCGCCCCAGCCTGAAAACATTCGACACTGTTTTCCACGGTGACGCCTCCAATTGCGATCACAGGAAACGCTCCGAGTTCGCTTGAGACCTCCCGTAGCTTTTCCAAACCCTGCGGTGGACCAAAGATCTTTTTTGATTCCGTCTCAAAAACAGGTCCAAACAAGACGAAGTCGGCCCCACCCTTTTGCGCGGCTTTCGCCTCCGCCAACGAATGCGTGGATGCACCAATTAAAAACTCGCTTGAGCAAAGTTGTCTCACGGCTGCTGCAGGCATCGACCCGCTTGTGAGATGCACACCGTCGGCGGACGCGGTCAACGCAACATCGACTCGATCATTTACCAATAACCGGCTTCGAGTTCCGCGTGTAAGCGCAGCTCCTCGAACAACGAGTTCATAAAGAACGCGTGTACTCAATTGTTTCTCGCGAATTTGGATTAACGAGAGTTCTGCTGCAACGGCTGCTTCAATGAGATGAAGGATGCTGGAGAACTCGTTTGAGTTAGGACTGGTTTTGAGTGTCGTCTGTCCGCTCGTTATCAGATACGTTATCGGTCGTTTTGGATCGAGCGGCATTTTTAGCAGGTGGATTGGCGAGTTGACTCTGTAGAGCGCGGACGGTTTGTTTGAAATTAAAGATTTCCCAAAACGCGATTCCCAGATTTAGTAAACCAACTCCGGTTACAGCTCCGCGCACCCACCCGGAAGCGACAACCGCTTGCAAGCCCTGATAACCGGTTTTGCGAGCAGCATATAACAGAAAATAGTTGTTGCCCCAATCGCTGAGTCCCCACATTCCCTGTGGCCACCACGGCAGCACCGTTAGGAAGATACCGATTTCCAGGCACAGGATAATGTAGAAGATGACGCTTATTCTTGCTGACATTTGACTCTACTTGCTCTGCTTCAATTTGCTTAGCTTCTCGGCAACCTCCCGGTAATTCACATCTACCCCGTAGACTTCAGTGTAATACTGGCGCGCCTGAGTCACATCCCCGAGCTCTTCATAAGCCCCACCCAGTTCATAACGCAGCGCTTGATATTCATCCTCGCTGTGACCTGGGGCTCCAAGGCCTTTCTTGAACCACATAATCGCTGCTTCGGGCATCCCCTTCTGACCGAAACAGTGGCCTAGCATATTGCAACACTGCAGAAATCGTGAAGTGCCGTCACCGGATTTTACCAATGCGACAGAAATCTGAAACTCCTGAATCGCTTCATCGACCAGGTCCATCTCTTTGTACGCCGTTCCCATGTTGTAATGGGTCTCGAAATCTTCATTACCAGAGTCTTCTTCTTCGGCAACGCGAAACTCTTCAAACAACTCAGCCAAACCAGCATCGATGCCTTTATTGGCGGGCGCTACAGGTTGCTTCGCGATCGGCGGAGCTGGCGCGCTACCAACCTCTTCAGTCACATCCGGCAGTGAGGCGAAGTTCATGTCCGCATCGAGGGTAATAACCTCCTCGTGCGAGTCGGTCACTTCCTCGACACCACCGAATTCAAACTCAGCTGCTGCAGGCCGAGGCGCCGATTTCAGTTTTTCCCGGCGCTCCTGAATCTCGGGCTGTGATCCAAACTGCTTTTCCAGGACTTGCAGCGTATCGAGAGCAATATCGTTGTAACCCTGCGAGATATAAAAATCGACGCTCTCGAGTTCCTGGCGCATTATGTTATCGCCGCGGCCATCGTCTGCTTCCGCAATTGAAGCGGCCGGTGCCTCAGTAATTCCTCCCCCGCCAAAATCAACTTCTTGAAACGAGCTGGAAGGTCTCTCCTCGATTACTTCGTTCAGGTCGGCAAAGGACGATGTCGGATCATAGCTTGGACCTGTCGTCTCGTTAGTTTCAAACTGGTCGGTCTCAGCTTCAACAATCGGTGGTTCATCCTCAACTACTGCGAACGTTTCGAATTGTGGCACTTCTTCCGGTTGGGAGATTGCTGAGAAATCTTCAGGAGTATCGTCTTGGAGTCCACCGAGCAGGTTCAAACGATCGAGATATCGCTGTTCGTCAGGCGCTAAACGAACTAATTGGGTTAACGCATAACGCTCTTCATCAACCAGTTCTGCCGCCTCGGCCGCCTCAGCTAACCTCTCGAGTGCCGAACGAAGCGCGTCCATGTCCCTCTGCCACCAATGAATCCGCACAAGCATGCGGAGACCTTCAACATGATCGGGATTACGTTCGAGCACTCCGTTGACAATTTCGAGTAAGTCTTTTTCCTCACGGCTGGCAAGCATTCGTTCAATGACACTAGCCAGGACTCGCACAGTCTCGTCAATTTCCCCGACCTTCAAATACAACCTTGCAACTGGAAGGTACTGTATGTAGTTTGCAGGATCCTGTTTTACCAATAAGGCAACCGCGCGTTCCGCACCCTTGGGATCTTCAGCCTCAAGGTAGGCTCTCGCTAACATCGACACGAGCTCTTTGTCTTGTTCCCTGCCCTGGACAACTACTTCCAAAACCTCGGCTGCCTCATCGGCAGTTCCCCGCACGATGTGGGTTTCCAACAAGCCCCGTAATGCATCCATTTGATCGGGGATCAGTCTCAGTGCTTTCGAGTAGGCATCCAACGCCCGATCATGAGCGCCCGTTTGATAAAGACGATCAGCAGCTTGCACGAATGCGGCAGCTGCATCCGGGCGCATACTTTCTTTCAAGTAGCCGTCAGCAAGTTTGAGGCGGATTTCGGTGTTATTAGGATCGAGGTCGGCGATCTTATGAAGGATGTCGAGAGCTCTTTTGTTGTCACCCGAGCGAGTGTACGCATCGGCTACGATCAAATATTGCGCACGAGCATCAACAACTAATCCCTGGGTAGCGTACAGTTCGCCAAGTTTGAAAGCGATAATCGGATCGTGCGTTTTGATGCGCTCGATCTTCCTGTACATCGCAATGGCCTTCAGATTGAATTCCTGGGCCCTGTAATGTTCAGCAATACGCTCGAAACAGGCGACCGCATCGTCTTTCTTCCCAGCGCGCGCGTATAGATCGCCGAGCATATTGAGAGTCGTCAGATCGTCGGCATCGTTGTCGACAATCTGGCGATACTCTTTGATCGCTGCATTGATTTTTCCCTGTGACAGGAATTTTTCGGCGGCTTTTAAGACCTTAGCTTTTTCGAACGCCATCAGGGATATTATGTATCATTAACGGGTAGCTTTTATCGTAGCGGCTAACAGCGGGAACAAGCGATGATGTTGCTTATCTACATCCCCTTTTCCACTCCATAAAACGCCAAGCGATACGCTAACACGCGTGTATAAAGGTGTCAACGCACCTATTTTTAGCTTTGCCGGCCTGTTTCCGGCGACATCTGGGCCAATTTTTAGACCGACTCTAATTCGTTCACGACACACTTTGCTGAGGTCCGACTCTAACCACGGCTCGTTCGCACTGCTGAGCCAAAAGCTCATCTTTGTCGGACTGTTCTTGTACGTCGCTTTCGCGCCTCATTCCGTCGCCGGAAGTGCGATTGGCGTGGGGATAGCAATCCTGGGTTGGACGTTGAGGAGCATAGCCACCAGAGATACCGGTCTTTGCCGATCAAAATTCGACCTCATCATCGTGCTCTTGCTCCTCTGGACCTTCGCTTCAGCCCTGTTATCAACAGAGCCTTCGATAAGTATTCCAAAACTGGAAGCGTCATGGTGCGTGAGCATCTTCTATCTGGCGCGTGCAGTAATCACCAAAAAGTCCGCTCTTCTACTTGTCTGTGTCCTGATTCTTTCCGCGGGTACAGGAGTTCTATACAGCGTTTACGATCTGCTTAGAGGCCGTGGCGTTGTAATTGAAACAGTCGCGCCAGGTAGTCCATTTCGACAGGCTCAGATCTATCCCGGCGATACGGTCTGGAGGATAAATGGTAAACGCGTCTATTCCGTCTCAGACATCGATTCGATGATCAAATCAGGTTCGGCTGAGACACTAACAGCGAGTGTTATCTCACATGGCGAACACGTCGAGAGACCAGGCATCCAGATTTCTTCAGAACTTAAGCACGCGGGATCACCTTCAGGACTGACTGGTGAAGCACGTAATCATCGTTTCAGAGCTTCAGGTTGGACCCGGCATTACGAAACGTTTGCCGAGATACTGCAGATGGTTGCTCAGCTTGCGTTTGGTTTGGCACTCGCAAATTTTAGCAATCATGGTGCGAACAAGTATTTCAGAGTTGCGCTCATAGCCGCCGGGATTCTTGGTGTTGGAATCGCGTTAACGGCGATGAGAACTGTCCTTCTCGCGTTCGTTTTTGGAGCGAGCGTTATCGTGTGGAAGTCGCTAAGAGGCCCACTACGACTCATTCTTACAGCAGCGTTGTTTCTTATCCTGGGTTTTGGCGCTGTCGTTGTTTGGCAAACGCGATCGGAAGGAGCGCTCTCCCTGGGCGATCCGAGTTCTTCACTTCGCGCCGAAGTTGCGCGAGTTGGGTTTAATCGAATCTGGATCCATCCAATATTTGGACATGGAATGGACGCGATGAAGTTGCATTGGACAGAGTGGGGCTTTCCAGGCAAAGAGATGCTCCATCTTCATTCAACTCCATTACAGTTGGCTTTTGACAGAGGCCTGCCGATGTTAGCGCTTTGGGTTTGGCTGATGAGCGCCTTCTTAATTCATCTCTGGAGAGCAAGTCGTAAGGCTGGCGATCTCAGTGACACGAATTCCTTTGGCATCCTTCTGGGTACTTTTGGTGCTTTAGTGGGGTTCCTTGTGAGTTCAGTGGTTAATTACAACTACGGCGATGCAGAAGTAGCGATGATGTTCTGGTGGTTGATGGGTACATCAGTTGCGATTTCAGAGGAGCTGTTCACGCGGAATTAAACGCCAGCGAAGGGACCCTTTCATTTTCCATATATCATTCAGTTCTCAATTTTGCTCAGCCATGTGTGGTATTCGGTGTCTCCGCACAGCAAATGGCAACTGAGAAATATCAAATGATATATGGAAACTGAAAGGAAAGGATCGCTCGAATTCGAAGCGCCTGACCAAAGGCGGAAGGGCTCTTCATCCTTCCGCCTTCGTTCTCATTCAGTTATCCGACGTTTCCCTCGCCCTCAACTCTCAAGTTGTTAGTCACCGAGAAGGCTCCGGGTACTTGCCGAGCTGCCATATTTGCAAGCGTCTTGTCACCGTTGTTCGAGACTACGCCCTCCAGGGTAACGTGCCCGCGATCCACAACAATGTGAATCGATGGATTAGTGCCTTGGAGATATCTGTACAAGCCAGCGGTTCGAGCTAGCGAGCGATAGGTTGCTCGTCTAATGTTGTCGTCAAACCCTGACAACGGCAGAACCTGAATGTTGTTAATTACACGCGACACTCCCCCGAGTCGTTTCACTCTCCTCTCGGCGTCTGATCGGGTTGTCGGTCGGACAACCTGGCCATATAGCGTAACGGTGCTTCCGTTGACGTTGTAGGCTAAATTGTCAAACACGCCGTAGTACGGCAGGGTAACCAACTCATGCCGAATCTGCCTTCCGAGTTGAGGATTGGTAACAACCATTTCGCGGTTGCGCTGTCCCAGTGCCGGAACAACTCCCAGCGCCATAATTGCGACGATGGTCAATAACTTCGTTCGTACGTTTTTCATATTCTTTACTCCCCCAGGGTGCGATTTGTAACCTGAAGCCCAGTGCCCGCCCGGGCTTCCGTCACACCCACTCCTTACAGCAAATTAGACACCAGGCGGCCGAAACTGGTTACGCTCTGATGGGGTATTTCATGTGGGTTTTGTGTAATTTCATTGCACTCGCCGAGTTCAAATTTGTCTTTTTACACACCCCCGGCTTACGATCCGCTCCATGTCACATCCACAACCCAATGAAGCTGCCACTTACTACTCGTCTTACATCGATCTGATTCCAGAAGACGACATTCTGGGACGACTCAAGTCTCAGCTCCAGGACACAAATACCTTTCTGGCAACGATCTCCGATGAGCAATCACTGCGGAGTTATGCGCCTGGAAAGTGGACACTTCGCCAGGTGATAAACCACGTTAACGACGGTGAGCGAGTTTTCCTGAATCGCGCTTTCTGGTTTGCGCGAGGCTTTCAGGATGCACTTCCCAGTTTTGATCAGGATGTTTGCGTGGCGGCTGCCGGGGCCAATGAAATGTCGTGGTCCGGATTAAGAGAGGAGTTCGAGAACGTACGCAAATCAACGATCTCCTTTTTCGAGAATTTGTCTCCAGACGCCTGGATGCGAACAGGAGTCGCGAGCGATAACCCCTTCACGGTTAACGCACTTGCTTACATTATTGCCGGCCACGTGGCTCATCATCGCAATGTGATTGCCGAGCGGTACCTGTAACCTAACGGTACGACAGGCTGTTAGCCTGTCGGGGTTCAGCTTCAACTCTCTCTGTGGCAGGTAATGACCCAAAAGACAGCCTGTTGTACGGAATAGTTTCGTTGTCTTCTCTACGTCCCGGATGGTACTCTTAGCGCTGCGGGAAATCTCACGCCAAACCACCCGCAGGCCCCATGGCAATGTCCCGACTTCCAGGAGGCTCGTGATGAAACGATGCCCGCAGTGTGAGTTCATCTATGAAGACGACCAGAGTTTGTGCGATATGGATGGCATCCTACTCGTCTTCGACTCTCAAAAACTGCCCAAACAAGGCAAAAGCCAAAGGTCGCTGTTACGAAATCGGATTGTGACGATCTTTGCGGTGCTCGTCCTGACCACGGTTCTTTCGCTCGTCTACTATGTTGCCACACACCAACGGAAGGTCGTCCAAAGCGCTGATTCCAGTCCCTCACTAAACGCGACCCAACCAACTTCTTCTGAGAACCAGCTCGCTGCGACTGAACCAGAAAACAAGGTCATCACACCCGACCCCCCTCGAGAGCCAAAGCCCGTGGTGACGAAAAGTAGAGCTGAGAGTGAAGTAAAAAAGCCGGCCAATCCCAAAGCGAATCAAAAAAGGCTTAGCTCAAATCAGCCTCAGGAAAACGATTCCAAAATCGGGGCGTTCATGAAAAAGACAGGAAGGTTGTTGAAGAAACCATTTAAGTTTTGAAATCCCGCCTTGCGCTATCAAGTAAGGAGCATTCGTTGCAAATGACACTCACCTAGCAGTCCCTTCCAGTTATTACTCCACAGGCGGCAAACTCTACACTTCTCCAAGCCGCTGCTTTAAAAACTCCCCAACAGTTTCCGACATCTTTATGAAACGCTGCCCCCAGTGCGAATTCATCTATCCTGATCGGGACGAAGTCTGCGACTTCGATCAGACAACTCTAGTTTCAGCTACAGAGTCGGAGATCGCCGCAATCACCAACACGCCTGAGCGACCTACTCTGTCTGAACTCACCGCTACACACACACGAAACTTTGAACTTAGACGGAGTCGACGCACTTTGCCAATCGCTGCATTGCTGGGTTTGATACTCGGTCTCATTTCGGTTGCGATCTACGTTGCGGTCCATCGACGCATGGCCTCCCGAGGTTTGGAAGTACCGGCATCTCAATTTGCAGTACCTCGGGCCGTCGCGAGCCCATTACCATCGCCTGCACCGACAATCGAAAAATCAGTATCGAGCGAATTAGTTGCGACTGAAGAGAAGCCATCGACCACCGCTTCCAAACTATCCACAGCACATCCGACAACACGGCTTGCTCCAGTCTCAACTGGTCCTCCGCGTACCGAATCAGCATCACCTGCCAGGCCAGTAATTATTTTGACAAATGGAGGTCGGATCGAAGCTGATGCCGCATGGCGAACCAAAGACGGAGTGTGGTACCGGCGGAACGGCATTGTCACTTTGTTAAGAGGCAACCGAGTAAGAGCCATTCTCGGGCAGTAGTCTTTGGAGTACGACGGCCTGCCGTCGCTTTGTTACCGCGGCATTTTCAAATAGTCCGGCTTTTTAGAACGCTGTAACAAAGCGGTGGCCAGGCCACTGCACTCCAAAGCGCTTTGGGACGAAACCACTTCGCGGTTAACATTCTTTCCGTCACGCAAGACACATTTAGCGGGTTGGAGAATGCATTATGAAGCGGGTGATTTTCATACTGACATTACTGATGTGCATCGACAGTTATGCATCGCAAGAACGAGTGACGATCAGTCGAGGTTTTTTTACCGGCAAGGATTACTTCGAGATGTCGGATACGGAAAAGCGCGCTTACGCAACAGGGGCGATAAACGGCATGTTGGTCGCGCCATTCTTCGGCGCACCCGAGGAGCGCTTAAACTGGTTGAAGACCTGCACGGGAAAGATGTCAGACGAACAAACGGCTTCGATTCTCTCCAACTACATCAACAACGACTCAACTCAATTAAACATGAGTCTCAACGTTGTAACGTTCAATGCGTTGAAAGACGCTTGCGACAAAATGAAACCGTAGCCTCGAGAACTCGCCAAGTCAGTAAGCGCATGGTCGTTCATGTCAGTTTGTGTGGATTGCTCTTCTCCGGCGTAACACGATCCAGGCGCATCACACGAACCCGCACGAATCGGCTTTGCACAAAAAGTCAGATACCACCTGCTTTAGCAGCGTGGAGTTTCAAATTTGCGCTAGAGTGAACCCTGAACCTTATGAGGTGATACCACCTGCTTCAGCAGCGTGGAGTTTCAACTTCTCGCTAAAACCGCGGTAAGAAGCTGCTCAGTAGCGGAAAATTGAAACTCCACGCTGCTAAAGCAGGTGGTATCTAACCGTCACTCCAAAGCTGCCACCTAGCGCGAAGCTGACACTCCACGCTGCTAAAGCAGGTGGTATCTGACTTTTTGCAAAGCCGCACGAACAAGAAAGCAAAGTCTTAAATCGTGCTTTTTTGAGTCTTGTTGTTGGCGAGTTCATTGAAGAGATCGTAGCCCAGCCACAACACTCATAAACCGATTCACTCGGGCCGCGTCCACCGGTTGCCCCCAGTGGCCATCCGCTTTGAACGAAGTCCCAACGATAAATCCGTCGGCATGCGAATAGAACTCTTCAATATTTTTTTCGTTAATTCCGGAACCGAGAATTACCGGCAGTGCGCAGTGGGTCTTCGCTTCACGAACATCCTCGATTGACGGTGGCTTACCTGTCACACTACCCGTCACAATCACACAATCGGCTCCCATAAATTCGACTGTTTCGCCAGTCTCTCCTAAACTGACATCCGCGGTTATCGAGTGTGCGGCGTGCTTCTTCTTGATATCTGCCCACACTTGCACCTTGGTCGCTCCGATCATTCTGCGATAACGAAGCAGCTTCGCGGCTGACGACTGGATCAAACCTTCGTCTGCAACATGCGCGTAGGCGTACCCTTCAGCACGAATGAAGTCCAGGCCAGCCGCGTGTGCGACGGCCATGGCTTCGAGATTCGCGCCCGCCAGAATTTGAATACCTACCGGAAGGGCTGCGGAAATCTTCACCTCCGTTCCAATTGCCGTCATCGCAGCGACAATCTCTGGGCCAACCTCACCACGCAAATATGGAACGTCGTGCATGTTTTCGATCATTATGCCGTCCACACCCGTTTCACGATAAAGCTGAGCTTCATTGCGTGCGGACTTCACGAGCTCAGCGACATTTTGGTTGTTGCGTGGAGTTCCAGGTAGGGCGCCGACGTGAATGACACCAATGACCGGTTTTGGCAAAGTGAATAATGTAGTCATGTCTTTTGTGCTTTGTACTCTGTGCTTTGTGCTTCGTACTTTGTGTTTTGTATTTTGTGCCTGGCTCTTGGTTCTTCTACAGCCTCGACCAGCGTAATGCAAAGTACAAGAATACAAAGAACTCCTGCTCCTGCTCCTGCTTCTGCACCTGCTCCCCTGCACGCCCTCCCCCACCCTACTGACCTGATCCAAAAAACTGTATAAAATGTCGGCGCTCTTTCGACCGTCGCCACATGCCTGCAGTCGTTGCTCTAAATGTCACTCTCGCCAGGAACAAAATTCGGTCGTTATGAAATTCGTTCCAAAATCGGAGCGGGTGGCATGGGTGAGGTTTATCTTGGATACGACGACCAACTTCATCGTTCAGTTGCAATCAAAATTCTTCCCAAAGATCTTGGCGAAGAACAGCTGCGAATGAAGAGGTTCATCCAGGAGGCCCGCAGCGCTTCTGCTTTAAATCACCCAAACATTCTCACGATTTATGAAGTCGGCGAAAGCGAAGGTGTTCATTTTATCGTCACCGAATACATAGACGGCGAAAACCTGCGCGAGCACTTCCGCAGCAGTAACATCAAGCTTGGTGAACTGCTCGATGTCGCAACGCAGATTTCATCGGCACTCGCAAAAGCGCATAGCTCAGGAATTGTTCACCGCGATATCAAACCCGAAAACATCATGTTGACGCGGGACGGCTACGTAAAAGTCCTCGACTTTGGATTGTCGAAGCTGACCGAACAATCGATTTCCACTGATCCCGACGCTTCAACACGGGCCTTTATCAATACCGAACCGGGAAAGGTCATGGGTACGACGCGATACATGTCACCCGAGCAGGCACGCGGCCTGGCTGTCGATGCTCGAAGCGACATCTGGAGTCTGGGAGTTATTCTTTACGAAGCACTCACCGGTCGTGCACCGTTTGAGGGATCTACAACCACCGATTTGATCGTCTCTATTCTGGAACGTGAACCCGTTCCTATCGCGCGATTCAACCCAGACGTACCACATCAATTCGAGCGCATCATTCGGAAGACACTGGCGAAGGATCCGGACGAGCGATATCAGGTGATCAAGGATCTTCAAATCGATCTGAAGAATCTGAAAAGGGAACTCGAGCTGGAAGCGGAGATCGATCGCACATTGCCGCCAGAAGTTCGTGTTGCTGCACTTTCAACTAAAGTTTCCTCCCAGTCGCAGGTACAAACGATCTTAAGTCCCCATTCTTCAACCACTCCTACTAAATCCGGATCGAGTGCTGAGTATGTTGTAACTGGAATAAGACGACACAAGAGGGCAGCGATACTGGCGATTGCCGTGATGCTTCTCATTGGAGTCGCTGCCTTCCTTTGGCTTGGACGCCGAAGACCTGTGCTCACCGACAAGGACACCATTCTTCTGGCCGATTTCACCAATACGACCGGCGATCAGGTGTTCGATGGAACTCTAAAGCAAGCGTTGGCCGTTCAGTTGGGCCAGTCACCATATCTAAGCATTGCGCCGGACGATAGCATTCGAGAGACGCTGCGCTATATGAATCGCTCGCCGGATGAACGTCTGACGCGCGACATTGCCAGGGAAATTTGTCAACGCACCGGCGTGAAGGCGTTGATGGCCGGAACTATTTCCAGTCTTGGTTCTAATTACGTGATGACGCTCGAAGCAGTGAATGCTCAGAGCGGTGATGTTTTTGCACGCGAACAAATCGAGACGTCGAGAAAAGAAGACGTCCTCAAAGGACTGGGCACAATTGCTTCGCACCTGCGCGAACGACTCGGCGAATCGTTGGCATCGATACAAAAATTCGACGCTCCAATCGAACAGGCAACAACTTCATCATTGGATGCTTTGAAAGCGTTTTCACTCGGCGATGAGAAAAGAGCACTGGGTAAGTACGATGAAGCAATTCCATTCTATGAACGAGCCGTCTCCCTCGATCAAAATTTTGCACTAGCTTATGCGCGTCTTTCGATAATGCATTTCAACCTGCGCGAAGAGGTAAAGACTAAACAATATGCCGAGAAGGCTTTTGATCTTCGCGATCGCGTTAGCGAGCGCGAGAAGTTTTATATCGCCGCGAACTATTATCAGAATGTACCAGGTGACGTTGAGAAGGCGATCGAAACCCTGGAACTTTGGAGACAGACCTATCCTCGCGATCATGTGCCGCTAAATAATCTTGCCGTTAACTACGGGTTCCTCGGTGATTTTGAAAAGCAGCTCGAGGCCGGCAGAGAATCCTTGCGACTCAATCCAAACACCTCATCTCCGTATTCAAATATAGTTTGGGCTTACTTAAGGCTCAACCGGATAGATGAGGCTGCCAAAACTGTCGACCAGGCGGTTGCGCAGAACAAAGCTTCCTTCGCAATTCATGGAGCTATGTACATCCTTGCTTATATGAAAGGAGATGCGAATGGAATGAAGCAACAGGATGACTGGGTTAGCGGTAAGTCGTTCGAGCCGACCGTTAGAAGCTGGGCCGCATCATCTCAATTCAGTTCGGGTCAGCTAAACGAGGCCCGCGCATCGTGGAAAAAAGGTATTGAACTCGCACTACAGAAAGGCCAAAAGGACGTAGCTGCACGTCTTCATTTGGGCAGTGGCAATATGGAACTCCTTGCCGGAAATTGCCAGATGGCCGTTGATGAGCTGAGAGCGTCTCTCGCTCAATTCAAAGGAAAAGATCAACTAAGTTATGGTGCTGTCATCCTTTCAAGCTGTGGCAAGACCGCGGAGTCCGAGTCGCTGGTGAAAGAGCTAAACACCCAGTATCCAAAGGATACTGCGTCGGCAAAAGTAATTCTGCCAACTGCGAAAGCTGCTGCTGAATTGAATAACAATCCCACCGGTGCGATTGAGTCATTGGAACCAGTTCGCCGTTACGAGCTGGGGGAATTTGGTGAGCTGTGGCCAAATTATCTGCGGGGTCTCGCCTACCTGAAACTTGGTCAGCCTAAAAAAGCAATCGAAGAGTTTCAAAAAATCCTCGACCACCCTGCGATTGCGTTTTTTTCCTATCTTTCTCCTATTGCACAGTTATACGTTGCGCGAGCATGGACGCAGGCTGCGCGGTCTGGGAAGCCGGAAACCGCCGGCGGATTTTCCGATAAGAATGCCTTGGCTTCAGCAAGGAAGGCATATCAGGATTTCCTGGCAAACTGGAGAGACGCTGACCCAGACAATCCTCTTTTGCTCCAAGCCAGGAAGGAATATGCTGAGCTTCAAACGGATTGATTCCGTCCGCCTTGAACGCACTCAACCCCTGAACGGCTCCCCTCCTGGAAATTCTTCTTGACACCACGCAGTCAATAAATTAAATACTGTTTGTCTTTGTTATTTTCTGCAAAGGCGGCAGTCCAGCGCACCTCCCGACCTTGTCCCAAGTCCAACTCCTTCGAAAGTCTGAGGCAAATCAATGTCTTTCCCTCTTCTATCCGCACTCCGCTCAAGCGATCTCGCCATAGACCTCGGCACAGCCAACACGCTCGTTTACGCCAAAGGGCGTGGTGTTGTGCTCAGTGAACCCTCAATTGTCGCCATAAATAAGGTGACCAACAGCGTAGAAGCAGTCGGCAAAGACGCAAAAGAGATGCTTGGAAGGACGCCCGGCAACATCGTCGCCATCCGCCCTATGCGCGACGGAGTGATTGCGAACTTCGAAGTAACTGAAAAGATGCTTCAACACTTTATTCGCAAGGCGCACAACGGACGAACGTGGGTGAGTCCGCGCGTTGTCATCGGTATTCCCAGTGAGATCACGCAGGTGGAACGACGAGCTGTAGAAGATTCGGCCTATCGAGCCAAGGCTTCGGAAGTTTATCTGGTCGAGGAAGCTGTTGCCGCGGCAATAGGAGCAGGCCTGCCGATAACCGAACCGCATGGCAATATCGTTGTGGACATCGGCGGCGGCACGACGGATATCGCAGTTATTAGTCTTGGCGGGATTGTTTACGCACGTGCGGTTCGCACTGCGGGTGATGCGATGGACGTCGCTGTCGCAGAATATGTAAAGCGCAAGTACAACCTGTTGATAGGTGAACGCACAGCAGAAGAGATTAAGATCCAGCTTGGTAGTGCGTTTCCGTTTCCTGAACAGCTCTCTATGGAAGTGCGCGGACGCAACATCGTTGAAGGCATTCCGAAGACGATCACCGTCACTGATGACGAAGTACGCACCGCATTGGATCCTTGCGTTACGGCGATTGTCGATGCAGTGCGTGTCGCTCTGGAAAAGACCCCGCCCGAGCTTTCCGCAGATATCATCGATCGCGGGATCGTGCTCACCGGTGGCGGCGCATTGTTGAAAAACCTCGACCAGCGTTTACGCGCCGAGACGGGGCTGCCGGTGTTTGTTGCTGACGATCCATTGACGTCAGTCGTGTTGGGTGCTGGAAAGATGCTTTCAGATTTCGCTCTGCTGAAGCGAGTGAAGTGGGAGAATACTCTGACCTATTAGCGTAACTCGCATATAGGACCTATTTGACGTGTAGGACCTATTGAGTCATGTTTGATTCACCTGAACAACACCAACGCGTCGAGCTAATCATTTCTCTGCTGGCAAAGCTCTACATTGTTCTGGAGCTTTCACCCGATTCTTGCCCGGTGTGCAACAAGACACTCACTCACGATGACGAGTGTCCAATTCTTCTGGGTTGGACATTACTCAGTGAAGCAGAACAACAGGAGGCACGCTCAGCCATCCGTGCTCTCGCGCTCAGTATTGGCTGTGACGACTCCTTCGCGGATCCGCTAACGCACTGACATGAAGTCTGGCGGATAGTCTGCGCAAGAAAACATGAAGCGCTGTCCTGAATGTCATTCATCGTTTCCCGACATAGAGAAGTTCTGCGAACTTGACGGTGCAGCACTGACTGCCGGACCCGACGATCCAAACTCACCCAGGCAATTTCCTCTGCCACTTGCTGCTACCGCTGGTATTGTGATTGGGGTCTTACTGGTTCTGATATACCTCGTCTTAACACATGAAAAGATCCGGAAGTCGGTCTCCTCAGGCAACGCGACGCCTGTCATAGCTCAACAGCAGTCGCCGCCGCGGCCTGTAGTTCTGGCGCCAGAGCCACTCCCGAGTCCGTCGAGCGAACCTTCACCATCACCTTCACCAAGTCCGACACCGTCTCCATCTGTTGTACCGACTCCCGAGCAAATCAAGTTGAGCACGGATCCAATTTCGACGACCCGCGGTCAAGACGCTGGACCTCTGTCGATCAAATTGAATACGGGGCTGACGATCGAAGCAGACGAGGCTTGGCAGACTAAAGAAGGGGTGTGGTATCGAAAAGGTGGGATGATCTCGCTACTCGATCCCAAAGACATCAAATCCGTACAGAAGAAGAGTGTCCGATAAACTTTAGGAAGCTCTGATTAAGTACGATAGGCTGTTAGCCTGTCGACGATCTTAGCCATATTGTTGAGGCAAACCACGACAGGCTAACAGCCTGTCGTACTTAATCAGAGCTTCCTTTAGTTTGTCGAGACGTGCATACTAAGGACAGTTAGAATTTAGGTCCTGCATACCCTCACCATTCATGACGAACTAAATAGGCTCTTGCAAAAAGGCCCCACGGTCCTGGGAGCGCAGGCGTCCTCGCCTGCCGGTGTCCCGTCTAACCAACAACCATTGACCGAGTTGGCTGCGCTGGACGCGGGCAGGCGAGGGACGCCTGCGCTCCCAGGACCGTGGGGCCTTTTTTTGCAAGAGCCTCTAAAGTTTATCGAACGCTTGCCCGAGCTCTTCAACAATTGCCGCCGGTTCGCATGCGCGCCCAAATCGAATGGGCTCACCAAACTTAACAGCGACCATTCCCTTCGGCGCAAAATACTGGCGCCGTCGTTTCAACTCATAAAGCCCTTCTAATTTCACTGGCACAACCGGAACCTGCAGCTCGGATGCTAACAATCCGATGCCGCTCTTGAGTCGACTCATGTGCATTTGTCCGCGAGGAGCACGTCGACCTTCCGGAAAAACGAGGAGACTAAAGCCTCGCTCTACGCTTTCGGCCGCGTACGCAAAACTCCGGCGAAACCCACTCTTTTTGGGCAACGGGAATACATGAAAAAAAGTTGTGACGAGAATGTACTCCACAATCATTCGCACACGCATGAGGATTCCCGTCGTAGCTCGTGGGTGGACCCATTCTCGCAATCGCTCACCTTCCATCGCAATCGCAAGTCGATGTCGCATACGTATGGGAAGCGCAGAAAGAATTAACGCGTGATCTCCGAGTGTCACGTGGTTTGAAATAAAAAGAACAGGACCTTTGATGGCACTTAGATTCTCCAAACCTTCAGCTTTCAGTCGGCTCATCATGCGTGCAATGGGAAAGATTATTGCGTAGAACAGGAGTGCTCTTATCCACGTTACTGGAAAGTGATGCGACCACGTCGGGTACGGATAGGCCGCGGTCACTTTCCCAAGGCGACCGCGAACGATTTGCTCCACATCACCTACGGAGGTTGCGGCAGTAAAGCTCGCTTCATCAATTTCAATCTGGTAACGATCTTCGAGCGCGCTTAGTAATTCGACTCGTCCTAACGAATCTAGTTTTAAGTCGGTGCTTAATTTCAGTGCAGGATCACCAGCCGCGGAAAACTGTTGACCCGTGATTCGAGCAGCTTCTTCAATGACGAAGTTGGAGCCGGCATTGTTGTTAATGATGGCCCGCTCTGTGGGCGACACTGCAATCTTCGCAGCGACCTCTGTCTTTAAAATCTTTTGCGTCGCAGTAAGTGGAAACGTTGGGCCATCCCATAAACGCCAGTGTCGTATCCGTTGATGCTCGGTGAGCTTTTTGTTCGCCCGCTCGATTACTCGTTCAACATTCGCCTGCGGATCGTTGAGGATCAGCACGGCTAGTGGTTCATCACCTTGTGTACCGGACCATTTGATTACGCAGCTGGAACGCACATCTGAATCTTCATTGAGAACGGCTTCCAGATCTTCCGGATAAACGTTTAGCCCGCCAGAGGTAACAATTACGTCTTTTTTGCGCCCTTTGAAATGCAGATGCCCCGACTTATCGACTGTTCCCACATCACCTGTGCGAAGCCAGCCATTGTTTTCTCGTGAGATTTGTCCATTCGCTGTCCAATAACCCGACGATACACTTGGCCCACGTACGACAATCTCGCCCTCCGCGTCCAGTTTCACTTCATAACCTGGCATCACCTTTCCAATTGAACCGCCGTTGTCCTTGAATGGGTGCGTAACGGAGATAAGAGACGCCGTTTCTGTCATCCCATAGCCTTGCAAGACAGCAAACCCCAATCGACGCCAGAAATCCTCGGTGTGTGCTTCAAGAGTTGCGCCGCCACAAATAAAAGCCCAAAACTTCCATCCGAACAAACGGTGCACTCGTCTAAATATCCACCATCGTCTCCAGACGGACTTATCAACTGCAGTTGAAAGTCTTCGTTTGAACTGTTCGTCTGCGCCACGCAACTCATAACGTCGCTCGAGCCACTGTCGCAGAGAGTCCAGAACGCGAGGCACAAGTACTGTTGCGGAGATCCTGTGTCTTCGCACACGCTCAACGATCTCGGCCGGATTCAGACTATTGTGGAAATGAACTTCAGCGCCCAAAAGCTGTGGAACAAACATTCCCATAAACTGGCCGAACACGTGACTGAGCGGAACCAGATTCAGAAATCGAACTGGATGGAAGAATCTTTCCCATTTCAGATACTTCGAGATCTCTTTTTCGATAGGCAATAAATTGGCAAGCAAATTCGCGTGGGTGAGCATTACGCCTTTTGGAGTTGAGGTTGTGCCGCTCGTGAAGACAACCTCTGCAAGAGTGCTGGGAGTGATTGAGTGAATCTCAACCTGTTGAGGATCGTGTGAACTAACGAGTTCGAATAGTTCATCCATTTCGATTCGTGGTACGTCAAGATCTGAAATTCCCGCTGCACTCGCACTCGCAAAGATCAATTTTGCGCGCGTTTGCTCTTGAACAGATCGGGCAAAATTAATCGTTGTGTCCTTATCGAGTGGAACGACAACTACACCGCACAGCAAACACCCCCAGAACGCCGCCACCCATTCCGCACTGTTCTCACCACAAAGAATTACGGTGTCGCTCTCAAGGATTCCGCGGGCCGTCAATTCGCGAGCTGTTTGATGCGCGTAGGAAACCAAACTCGCGTATGAGCAACGAACAAGTCGCAATCCGCGTTGTGAAACAAACAGAATGTCAGAACCGCGGCGAGTGTAATCGTCTAGATAGGAGAGGAGTGTTTCGCGAGTAATGGAGTTGTTCTGCATTAAAGAGCTCTCGCGCGATAAGTTTACGCGCGTTCTCAAGCTCTCGCTAATTGAAATCATGTGAGCAGTCTAAGTGGTTTGGTTGTTTCTGAAAGGCAGCGGTGTTGCACTTAATGCTCTGACCCAGTGCCAGGCGGTCTATTCGTGTAGTTCGTGTCCCGGGGCAGTAGCCCGACTGTCAAGGAGGGCTCACCGCACACATCAAGCTACCTACCCGGAACCCTCCTTGACAGTCGGGGTACTGCCCCGGTCACCAACTATTGCTTCGCTGGTGCTTTGCCGTTCAGAACATCCGAGAGTCGTTGCGCTAGCTCCGGCGAGTTAAGTTTTTGCAGTTGAGCGAGGTGCGCAAGAGCGGCTTCGCGCTCTCCCAGAGAAAAACGCGCGACGCCGGCGAAGTAATGTGCGTAAGGGAAATTCGGCGACAGTTTAAGCGCGCGATCAGCTGACGCAACAGCTTCCTGGTATTTGTGGGCTCCGTACAACGCTTCGGAGAGTATTGCGTGCGCAGTCGCATTGTTCGGTTCGCGCTGTGTCACGAGGCGCGCGTTATTGTCTGCTTCTTCATAGCGGCTTGCTTCATTGCAGATGAGAGCGATGCGAAGCAGAGCGAGTGGATACTCCGGATCAATCTGCAGCATTCCGCGGAAAGCTTCCTCCGCTTCCTTGAGACGGTTCGCTTGCAGATGCGCCTCGCCGGCCGAGTTGTAGGCGCGCAACGCGGAAAATAACGTTTCGTTAGCTTCCTTCTCGCGTCCGAGTTTGATCTGCGTGAGCGCGAGGTTGAAGAACGCCTGACCGTAGTTGGGATCGAGTTCGCCTGCTTTTTGGAAGGCTGCTGCTGCCTCCATGAAACGTCCAGCGCCAAAGTAAGCGCTACCGAGGTTATTGTGCGCCGCTGCGAGTTGTGGATCGGAGCGGATTGCGTCCTGATATTCCCTGATCGCGTTGTCGAGCTTTCCCTTGGAAAAGAATTGAAGTCCGCGCTCGTTATGCTGCAGTGCTTTCTGTTGCTCGGGAGTGAGCGCACGCGTGACGCCAGGCTTTGTCTTCAATCCATCCGAAGGGAAGTTGCTCTCTGATTTTCCCTCTTCAAAACGGCGCCGCAGCGTTTCGTCCACGGATCGTGTCGACATCTCCGCACGGTGCGACATCAGTTTGTTGAGGTCATCGGACGAAGAAGGCTGTTGCGCGCATACGCCGCTGGCGCCGACAATCAACATGACGGCCGCGATTGCGTAATGCGCTTTTGTTTTAGTCAAAATCATAGCGACTCCAAAACCGGCTGATGCAGTTCGTAAGGATGGGCTCGGGAAGAGTGATTATACATATTGTCGTGCCCTAATTTGAAAGTTCAGTAAGTGAGTCACGCGGTCAGGAAGGGGCAAGCGACCAATCTTAAGCCTTCATAAAGAGCGCAGTCAGGAAGGGGGCAAGCGGAACAAACACAAACCAAAACCGACAGGGACGGTCAGGAAAGGGGCAAGCGGAGCAAACACAAACCAAAACCAACCAGACCTGAGCGCGCCCCCGCAGGTTCCAAGCCCTGAGATTTGAACTGAGTTTTATCTGACACATGAGGGCCTTGAACCTGCGGGGGCGCGCTCAGTGCTTGGTTGGTTTTGGTTTGTGTTTGCTCCGCTTGCCCCCTTCCTGACTGTCCCTGTTGGTTTCGATTTGTGTTTGCTCGCTTGCTCCTTCCTGACTGTGCTTTCAATTTGTGGTTGCAGATCAAATTTAGTTTTTCGATTTCACTTTTTTGTATACGCGTTTAAGTCCGTACTTCTCTTAACTCCCACCCTCGGTTTTGCACTTTTTGGATCGTCGTCCGAAACCGGCAATATGTCGTACGGCGAGTGATCCGTGGCATTGGAGAACATCCACAGCTGGACCACAGGCGCATCCGTCCACTTAGAATTTTTCGTTGAGCCGGATCCTTTTCACATCGGTGCTCTCTTGGCCTTCACTTTGCTACACCCTACTTTTGCGGACCGACTCTAACAATTGATTGGAGTTGATTCGCGTCGGTCTCCCCGAAGCAGAATCCAAAGTTTTGTAGAGTGAAATGCCAGATAGATATCTGCATCTTCCGTCAAACGTGTGCTCAGGTACCTCGCTTAGAACACCGTGTCAGACAAGACAAGAATCAAGGAAAAGAAGGAGAGTTTATGAAGAGAAGTTTCAACGCGGACAAATTCATTCTCAGAACGATCTTCGTGTCGTTTGCGGTGATGTTGTTCGTTCTCCCTGCTTTCGCACAAAGCGTTGACGCAACTGTCAACGGAACGATCAAGGATCAGGCCGGTGCTATCGTCTCCGGCACAACCATTACACTCATCGATCGCGCCACAGGACGTGAAACCTCCGTCACCACCAACACCGACGGCTTTTACGTTTTTCAAAATGTTCGCCCCGGCACCTATTCGTTGCGCGCCCAACATGCCGGCTTTAAAACTCAGGAAGTAGCTGCATTCAAAGTTGACGTCGCCACTCCTGCTACTGTGAATATCGAATTGATCGCAGGAGGCGTCGAAGAAACCGTCACCGTCTCAGCTTCCGATGCAGCCGCCACGATCAATTCAACTAATGGCGAATTGGCTACCACCGTACAGCAGCAACAGATCAACGATTTGCCTCTGAACGGACGCAACCCACTCGCATTGGCAGGCCTCCAGGCGGGCGTGTCTACAGGCGCCAGCGATCGTACTTCAACCATTAACGGCCTGCGCGGCACGTTTTCGAATCTTACGTGGGACGGAATCAACATCAACGACAACTTCATTCGCACTGATTCACTCTTTGGAGATGCTGCCCCGAGTGTTCCCGGTGTTGCCGAATTTACGTTGACCACTCAAAACGCTGGTCCAAGCGATGGGTTAGGTGTGGCTCAAGTTAAACTAGTGACGCCGCGTGGTAGCAAGAATTTTCATGGAAGCCTCTTCGAATATCATCGCAACGACGCGCTCGATGCAAATTCGTTCTTCAATAATGCGGCCGGTATAGGCAAGGCAAAGTTGATTCAAAACCAATTCGGTCTTCAGATTGGTGGTCCGTTTGTGTTGCCACGATTTGGTGAAGGCGGCCCTCATACTTATGGAAAGGACAAACTTTTCTTCTATGGTTATTACGAAGGAACTATCGCACGCTCTGATGAATCAGTAACGCGCACAGTTCTGACCAGCCAGGGACGACAGGGTTTGTTTACTTACACTGCGACTAATGGAACCACTCAAACCGTTAACCTACTGACGCTGAGTGGTCTTACTCGTGATCCAGTGACAACCTCTCTTATCAACCTGACTCCGCTGCCAAATGATCTAACCGGAGGTGATCGACGCAATTTTGCCCGTTTCAGATTCAATACTCCTTCGGGTGTTGACCAACATTTATGGGGTTTTAGAACTGATTATGATCTTAGCCCGAAGAACCGTTTCGAATTCAGCTTCAGTCAGTTTCACTTCAGCCTGCCGAACGATCCATTCAATGCGATCGGCGAGCCGTTTCCGGGATTGCCAGGTGGTGGACAAAGATCGAGGCGTCCGCGTCTCGCAGCAGCCTGGAATTGGACACCGACAACCACCCTGAACAATGAGTTGCGCGGTGGGTTTATGAGAAACAAACCTCAGTTCATAAACAATCAAACTTTTGATCGCGGTTACCAGGTCACGTTTCCGCTGATCAGTGATCCGGAGCAGAACTTTTTGCCACAGGGACGTAAGACTGGCACTTATGAAGTCATGGACAACGTCGGCTGGGCCCGAGAGAATCACTTCTTCCGTTTTGGCGCGAACTATCGCGTTGTGAAGATCGATCCATTCGACGCAGCCGGTACCATTCCACTCGTAACTGTCGGCTTCAACGATGTCGGAACACTAAATCCACTGCGAACCAATCTGTTCCCGGGTGGCATCTCCTCAACTGACTTCAACAACGCGACTAGTATTCTTGCATCTCTCACCGGTCCAATCTCGAGCGTGGCAGAGACCTTTAATGCCACCGACAAAGCGTCCGGCTTGCTCCGAGGTCAAACCATCACGCAAAACTACCAGTATTGGAGTGTGGGCCCATACATCGGAGACACGTGGCGCTTACGTCAGAATCTGACCATCAATCTTGGTTTGCGGTATGAGTTTGTGTCTGTGCCCGTCGAAAAGAATGGTCTACTTCAACTGCCGGTAGGCGGGCTGGAGGCGCTTCTTAATCCGAATGCGACGCTGGACGCCGCGTCAGGGGGTGGCAGGCCACTATTCAAAAACGATCTGAACAACTTTGCGCCGAGCTTCAGTTTTGCCTGGGATCCCTTTAAGAAAGGAACGACGTCAATTCGAGGTGGCTATGGCATTTCGTATGTCATCGATAACAACATCTCAACTATCGACAACGCTGCTAATAGAGGATTCTCCCAGGCGATCACCTTCAACGACACTTCTGGGACACTGGGAAGTGGAATTCCAGTCGTGCCGATTCCGTCATTCCACCTACCACAAACGTCGCTCGAGAATTTCCGACAAGACGACGCGTCTGCGCTCTTTACGTTTGATCCAAACCTTCGAGTGCCTTACGTACAACAGTGGAACATCGGCGGCCAACACGAAATCTTCAAGGATACTGTGGTCGAAGTTCGTTACGTTGGAAATCGAGGCACGAAACTTACTCGTGCGATCGACGTCAACCAACAACGCATCTTTGCAAACGGGTTCTTCCAGGATTTCCAGCGCGCAATGTTCAACTTCAACAACTGCGCTGGTCGTGTGAACCCAACCGCGGCTCAATGTGCTAACCGGCAACCTCTCCAACTGCTGCCCTCGTTTGGGGCGTTTGCGCTGAACCAGCAGACATTCCTGACCTCGGTCAGACAAGGCGAGCCGGCCAGAGCGTTGGACTTCTACATCAGCAACAAAGAATTCTTCTTTAGTGGCTTTGGTGGCGAAGATTTTGGTTCAACACAAGCGATAACACCCTATCTACCGAATCCGAGTACATACGTGGCGGACTATGTAGGCAACGGTGCTTACTCGAGCTACAACGCTCTACAGGCAGAGATTCGACGACGCTATTCGAATGGCTTTGACTTCCAGGCGAATTATACCTGGAGTAAAGCGCTGACTGATTTCGAAGGCTCAAGCACCAACTTTAGTGGCTTGCTTGATCTCACGCTTGGTGACGTCGTTGAAAAGCGCAGAGCCAACAACGATCTTACCCATGTGTTCAAGGCCAATGGCGGTTACGAGCTTCCCTTCGGCAATGGCAAGCGGTGGATTAACGACGGCTTCATGAGCAGAGTTCTTGGCGGCCTTAAGCTGACAGGAATTTTTACAGCGCAATCGGGTCGTCCACTTAGCTTCGTTTCAGCACGCGGATCGTTGAATCGAACCGGTCGGTCAGGCCTGAACACGGTAAACACGAACCTGACGATCGATGAACTTCAGAGTCATACGGGGTTGTTCTTCGATCCAAACACCGGCGCACCGTTGATGTTTGATCCCGACTTCATCAAAAATCGGCTTACGCTTCTCAGCAACCCGTCAGCGGGAACCGTAGGAAGTTTGCAACTGACTCCGGTGTCTGGGCCAGGTTACTGGAACCTCGATTTGGGATTGATAAAGAGAACGCGCATCAATGAAAACGTGAACATCGAATTTCGTGCGGAGGTATTCAACGTTTTCAACCATACTAACTTCTTCATCACCAGCACGGCGTTGCCACAGAATATCAATTCATCGACGTTTGGACAGCTCACGGATACATTCGATCCGCGGATCTTCCAATTCGCGCTGAAGCTGAACTTCTGAGGCTTAAGCATCCAGGGCGGCTCTCACCAGTCGCCCTTTCACACACAATTTATCCGCAGATTACGCAGATTACACAGATCTCTCTTGAAGAATTTCCAGTAATCTGCGTAATCGGTGTAATCTGCGGATGACTTTTGATCTGCCCATAGAGGAGTTCGTGATGTCTCTCCACCACGGAAGTGTCTGCATACTCGTAATCGCATTATGTCTAACCTTCACCACTCCCTCCGCGTCCACGCAAGATGGCAAAGAATATCTGAACCCAAAGCTTCCGCTCGAATTTCGTGTGGATAATCTGATCTCGCGCATGACACTCGAAGAAAAGGTTTCACAGATGATGAACAAGGCGCCGGCTATTCCGCGCCTCGACATTCCGGAATACGACTGGTGGAATGAAGCTCTTCATGGCGTCGCATTTTCAGGAGCCGCAACCGTATTTCCGCAAGCCATCGGCTTAGGTGCTACTTTCGATCCCCAACTCGTTGGTCGCGTCGCTACCGTGATCTCAGATGAAGCTCGTGCCAAATATAACGACGCACAAAGTCGCAGTAACCGGAACCGTTTTTATGGACTTACGTTCTGGTCTCCCAACATCAACATCTTTCGCGATCCGCGTTGGGGTCGTGGTCAGGAGACATATGGTGAGGATCCTTACCTGACCGCACGTGTAGGAGTCGAATTTGTCAAAGGTCTTCAGGGCAATGATCCGAAATACCTGAAAGTCGTCTCAACTCCTAAACACTATGCTGTCCACTCTGGTCCAGAACCCGAGCGACATCGCTTTGACGCTGCAGCAGTTGAACGCGACCTGCGCGAAACGTACCTACCAGCATTCCGAGCGACGATCACTGAAGCTCACGCCGCCTCAGTTATGTGTGCTTACAACCGAACTAACGGCGAGCCGTGCTGTGCCAACAAGCATTTGTTGGAAGACTTTTTGCGCGGTGAGTGGGGCTTCAACGGTTACGTTGTCTCCGATTGCGGTGCGATCGACGACATCTATCAGCGCCACCACTTTGTGAAAACCGCTGAAGAGGCATCAGCTCTCGCCGTCAAAAGAGGCACGGACCTCGAGTGCGGTGATTCTTACAAAGCGCTCGTCAATGCAGTGAAGCAAGGTTTGATTTCCGAAGCTGAGATCGATCGCGCGTTGAAGCGGCTCTTTGAAGCTCGCTTCCGCCTCGGCATGTTTGATCCGCCGGAGATGGTGCCGTACGCGCGGATTCCCTTTTCTGCGAATGACTCGTCTGAACACCGTCAACTCTCGCTCGAAGCTGCGCGTGAATCAATCGTCCTACTGAAGAACGCGAACAACACTTTGCCACTCCGCAAGGATCTCAAATCGATCGCAGTCATTGGTCCGAACGCAGATGATGTCCAGGTGTTGCTCGGCAATTACAACGGTCAGCCCTCCCGCGCCACAACACCACTCGCGGGAATCAAGTCACACGTATCCCCGCAAACGAAAGTGCTCTACGACCAGGGCACTACCCTGACGGAAGTCTCTGCAGTGCCTGTACCCGCCTCAGCTTTACGCGAACTCGAGGTCGAGTTTTTCGCCAACATGAACCTTGAAGGGCCGCCAGTGTTAAAGCGAGCCGAAAGGCAGGTGAACTTCGACTGGGGAATGAATAATCCAGCACCCGGCATTCCTGCCGACCAGTTTTCGGCTCGATGGACCGGCAAACTCGTGCCAACTATTTCCGGCAAATATCGCTTTGGCGCTATAGCAGACGACGGTGCGCGGATTTATCTAGACGGTAAACTGATCGCGGAAGACTGGTCCGATCATGCCCCAGCAACAATCACCGGTGAAGTTACACTTGAAGCCGGCAAGACTTACGACATTAGGATGGATTATTACGAGAACAAGATTGGCGCTGTCGCAAAACTTGTGTGGCAACCTCCGGCCGTAAAAACCGCCGCTCCATATGCAGAGGCTCTGAAGATTGCAAAGCAAGCCGATACGGTCGTGCTTGTGCTGGGTATTTCTTCACAACTCGAAGGTGAAGAAATGAATGTGCAGGAGTCGGGCTTCAAAGGCGGTGATCGAACAAACATCAACCTTCCGCAACGTCAACAAGGATTGCTCGAAGCAGTCGCCGCGACTGGTAAACCCATGGTTGTTGTCTTGTTATCCGGTAGCGCCCTTGCGGTGAACTGGGCTAATGAACACGCCGCCGCGATCGTGCAAGCCTGGTATCCGGGAGAAGAAGGAGGAGCCGCCATCGCCGATGTGCTCTTCGGTGATTACAATCCCGCCGGGAGATTGCCAGTAACGTTTTACAAATCCGTAGAGCAGTTACCACCATTCGAGAACTACTCGATGGATGGACGAACTTATCGATTTTTCAAAGGCGAACCGCTCTATCCCTTCGGATTCGGACTCAGTTTCACCCGATTCAAATACTCAGGACTAACCTTCTCTTCGTCAAACGTGCCGCCCACTCAGGGAATAACAGTCAGCGCGACGGTGGAGAATGCAGGCGACCACGAAGGCGATGAAGTCGCGCAGCTCTATGTAACGGATCTCGAGGCGTCCGTACGGGTGCCTTTGAGATCGCTGGCAGGAGTCGAGCGTGTGCATTTGAAGCCAGGTGAGAAACGTGTTGTGAGTTTTACACTCCAGCCTCGTCAACTTTCAGTGATTACAAATGACGGACGCACGGTTGTTGAGCCAGGAGACTTCAGAGTCACGATTGGCGGCAAACAACCTGGATTTACCGGCAGTGCTGATCCGACAACGACAAGCTTCGTTGAAGGAAGGTTCTCTGTCACTGGCAGCGCTACAGAAATCAAAAACTAGCATCCACAGATTACACAGATTAGATAGCGGCTATTAGCCGCAACCAAACACTCGAATGAGTTCGCGGCTTCGCCGCACTCCTTGCGGAAAGCCTCTGGCTTTCCCTTAAGCCGTTATAGTTTGAGGCTCTGCCTCAGCGGCATAGCCGCATAATTCTGAGAACCGCGTACGGAAAGGCAGAGCCTTTCCGCAAGGAGTGCGGCGGAGCCGCCCAGGAAAACCTTGCTCAAAAAACAGGAACTTGTTCGTTTGTGTCACAGATTTCTCCTGGATGAGTCAGGATTACTTATCTGTGTAAGCTGCGTAATCTGTGGATACTACTGTTTGAGCCGTTCGCAGATCAGCTTCGCAGAAGTTCTCACGGAGACCGTAAAACCAAAGAACGGTCCAAAGTCCTGGGTTGCAGGCATGCTTGTAATAAATAGCCCGGGCACGGAAGTCTCAAAGTGATCATCAAGCACGGGAAACCCATTCCGCGTTTCCAACTCTTCGAGAAGATTACCTGCGGCTAAATAGGGCAACTGGGAAATGTTCACTCTATAGCCAGTCGCTAACACGATTTTATCCGCCAGTACTTTCTCTCCATTGCTTAAGCTTACAAGTAACGCACCATCGTCTTGGTGTTCACAACCAATCAGTTCAGTGTGTGGCCGCACGTGTAATCGATCGTCTTGCAGCCGCGGCTCTAACCAGGGCTCGATCTTCAGCCGGCCTTCCGACCACAACTTGTGATTCACGGCATCTTTCTCCTGCTGAGACAAGCGTCGGAACCAGTTTGGATCTTCAGCGATATTGTCTACGGCCGGAATAACCCAGTCCCAATCAGCGATCGCAAAGGCCGGACTCGCATGTCGATGGGAAATATGAACCGCAGCGGCACCTACTTCTAATAACAACGCGGCCCACTCGAAAGCACTCTGGCGTCCACCGATGATGAGGTAACGCTGGTTTGCAGCGTGGTCGAAATCGACAAACTCCGCAGTGTGCTCAAATCGACCTTCAGGTAATTTTTGCTTTAACTCCGCTGGCACGTGAGCAAAGTGCCTGAACCCTGGAGCAAGCACGACGCGGCGCGCAAGGATGACATCGCCATCGTTCGCTGTCGCGCGATAACCACCGTCTCGATCTAACCGGTTAATGTAAATGGGAATCGGCTGAAGGTTCTTCTGATGCTGGAACCAATCACAGTACGAGAGGTAAAACTCGAGTGATAGCGGTTCGACATCACCCACAGTTTTTGCTAACGACTGGGCATACGCCTTTAGGGTATGAACATTCTGTGGATCGAGATGCCAGTCACAGTCTGAACGCAGATACATGCCTTTGGGCATGTTCCGTCGCCAGAACTCCATTGGTTTGCCTACAACCAGGTGATCGATACTGTCATGTGCTGCCTGTGCTGCAAGCGACATCCCAAACGGGCCCGCGCCTATTATTAAGAGATCGGTTTCCATCAGGTTCATTTGCGGAGTCCGACGAACTTTAGGAAGCTCTGATTAAGTACGACAGGCTGTTAGCCTGTCGTGGTTTGCCTTCACGCTTGTGGCCCAAGATCGTCGACAGGCTAACAGCCTGTCGTACTTAATCAGAGCTTCCTTTAGTTTGTCGTGGCCTGCCCTACACGCTCTCACATTCTATTAGGCAGCTTCAACCCACGCGCGACAAACTAAAGTTCGTCGGACATCAGCAAATGGCCAACTGAGAAGCAGGGTAATCGTGGAGCCTTTTCGTCACGCACGAAGGCCGACCCGTCACAAACTGAGTACCTTTCGACAACATCAGGTGTCGAATTGACGTAATCAATTCTGTTCCATCTGAAGAGGTGCAAGTGCTCGCCTTCCTCGGTGTCATAGTCGCAATCAATCTTATTTCAAATCGAGACTACCGTCCTGCAGTTGCGTTTCCGGCTCAACAGAATTCCAACATGATCAGTGGGCACGTGACTGATAATCAGCACAATTCAATCCCTGATCTTCGCGTCGAGCTGCTAAATGAGGTTGATACGGTAATCCAGGTGGTCAAGACCAATGGCTCGGGCTTGTTCGTCTTTCGAAAACTGTCCGATGGTACCTTCCACATCAGAATTCAAGCTTCAGACAAAGGTTACATCGGTCAAACGAAACGGGTTGAATTGGCAAGGCCACTCGGCTTTGGCGCAGCTTCCGAAGAAGTGGACTTCATTCTGGTCGCTCACCGGAATACTGGCGAACCTGGAAAGAGCGAGGTCATTTTTGTTCAGGATGTTCCAGAGCAAGCACGCAAGTTATATCAACGAGCAGTACAGCTCCTCCCGCAGTCTGATAAGAACCAGGAAGCGTTAGCTACACTGCGACAGGCGATCCAGATCTGTCCTCAATATTTTGATGCGCTTGACTTGTTAGGAACTGAACTGGTTAGACAGCGGGAATATGAGGCTGCAATTGCGCCTCTCGCTCAGGCTGTGGAAATCAATTCCAAATCGCCGTCGAGTTGGTTTGCGCTCGGAGTTGCACAATACAATCTCAAGCAACCACCAACCGCCGTTGAGTCCTTACGACGTGCGGTTTCGCTAAAGCAGAGCTCTGTAAATGCGAATCTCTGGCTCGGAATCGCTTTGCGACAGACTGGACCAATGGAAGAAGCCGAGCGTTACCTAAAGCAAGCCGATCAGTTGTCAGGATCAAAATTGGCTGATGCACACTGGCAGTTAGCGCTGCTTTACAATCAATTAAAGAGATTTGGCGACGCCGCGGATCAGTTGGAGATGTTTCTTAAAGTTCAACCCAACTCGAGAGATTCTGACAATATCAAGAAGCTCATCAAACGATTTCGGGAACAGAGTGGTCTTCCTGGCAAAGCACCTTGATCCGCGAATCCTACTAACGTGCCCATGCAGTGACAATAATCAAACAGCCAAGATCAAAAACCACAGTCACGGCAGTGTCGAGCGGAAGAAATAGACCCAGGAACATATGCAGTTGGGAAGGGGGCATGCGGAACAAACAAGAACGCAATTGAAAGCGCGGTCAGGAAGGGGGCAAGCGGGCCAAACTAGAGCCAAAACCAACCAGACTCTGAGCGCGCCCCCGCAGGTTTCAAGCCCCTTTCTTGACAGGCAACAAGCTGGAGCAGCGGTGAAATATATAAGGGCTTGGAACCTGCGGGGGCGCGCTTAGTTCTGGTTGGTTTTGGTTTGTGTTTGGTCGCTTGCCCCCTTCCTGACTGTTCCTGCTGGGTTTGGCTCTTGTTTGTTCCGCTTGCCCACTTCCTGACTGTCCCTGCTGGGTTTGGCTCTTGTTTGTTCCGCTTGCCCACTTCCTGACTCCATGCTTGGTCTTGTCCGCACGAAGGCCCGTCCGAGCGAACTCGGACGGGCCTTCGAGCGTTTGCTTGCTCTCTCAGCTAAAACACAAACCGAAAACCAAACCGAACTTGCCGCGGTATCTGTCGAGTGAGCGGCTGATTAAACCGCGCATCTCTCGCGACAGTGCTGTTGGCTAATCCGGCATTGATCTGATTCGTCAGTCCGCCGCTGAAGATCGCTCGGAAGGTATTTAGCTCCCCGAGGCCACCGGCGTTACTGATTCCAAAATTCCCGGCAGTCAGCGAGTCTGGCGAGATCTGCGTAAAGACACTGAGAACGTTGTTCTGATTGAAGGCATTCAGCAGATTCAAATCAAACTTCAACGCATATCGTCCATCACCAGCTAGCTTGATGGTATGCGTCAGTTGAAAATCTGACTGCGTAAACACCGGACTACGACCCAGGTCTCCACGAGTATTAAGGAAGGTGTATGCGCCATAAACCTGAACACGAGTAGACAAAGGCGTTCCACTCAGTCCAATAAACGACGCACCAAACTCAGTACTATTGGTGCCAGAACTATCAAGTCGATGGCCGAGGAAGTTCTTCCAGTCCAACGTGTAGGAACCAAAGACCTTCAAGGCGTGTGGGCGGTCGGTTGCCAACAAGCCGTTGTCGGGCTGCCCGTTAGTGTTGAACCCAAGGAACGGCAGATCGAAAAATCGGTTGACGTTTGGACTTGATCGACCGACGCCGAGTGCATCCACTTCATCCGAACTCGATAAACCGGAATAGTTGCCAGTTAAACGACTGTACGTGTAGCTGACATTAAAGAAATAGTTGTTCACGAAACGCTTGTCGAGACGAAGCTCCATTGCGTTATAGAGTCGCTTCGCCAACGGTGACGCCGGAAGTCCGGGAGCGAAGGGCTGTGCAACAATACCCATGCCGGGGTTCGCAATGTAGAAGTTCTCATTGCCCTGAGCATCGATAAAGCCAACGTCTTCGATCGTACGGTCCAGGTTCTTACGTGTGTAGCGTCCGCCTAATACCAAACTGTTAGTTAATCCATATTCCGATCCAACAGTAAATTCAGTCTGCCGCGCCGGCTTTAGATCGGGATCGACGCGATTGTCTGATGGGTTATTGGATGGAACTCGGAAATCAAGTGGACCAACCAGAGTGTGAGCCAGCGTGTAGGCCCGAGTGTAAGTCGTGTAGTTTGCATCAGCCAGCGGGAAGAAGTAGCGCAGCAGTTTGTCGCCGCCAAATGAACCGCGCGGCAGTTGATACTTAAAGCGATCATAGAACTGACCATAGCTGGCAAATACTTTCCATCTGCCGTTGCCCAAAACGTCGTACGCAAAACCCAGGCGCGGAGCGAGTTTCGAACCCCAACCGAACTTAATCTCCTGCGCACCTGCCGCGAACGAGGGCACGTTCTCATTTTCGAGTCGCAACCCCAGGTTCAATGTAAGCCGCGGCATCGGTTGCCAGCCGTCCTGAACGTAAAGCGCTGTGTTTGTGCTACGTGCGAGACCGACAGTTCCGAAATCCTGCAAATAACCGTAGCCAAAAGATTGGCATGGTCCGGTTGGACAAACTCCAGGGCCGATTCCTCGATCAGACTGCCCCCAGAACAAGCGAACTTCACCAACTCCAAAGTATCCCTGATCGACGTCGTTCGAGAGTCTGTTCAGCTGGTAACCAAACTTGAAGTTGTGTCTTCCAGCAAGACTATCTACGAGATAACTCGCATCGGCGTCAAAAGTCTTTCTGATCGAAATGTCTTTAGACGTCTTCGTTATGTCGGAGGTGCTGTTAAAGCCGGAGGCGCACGGGTTTGTCGCAGGTACGCCGGCTGGACTACCACCGTTTAGACAACGAATACGAGGTCCTACGGGCACGCCATACGAGCTGTCTTTCTCGTTTAGGTAGTTACGTCCGAACCGTGCACTGATTACGAGTTTTGAAGTCGGAGTCCAAACTCCGCTGCCGGTGACATTGTTTGCTGCAACACGTCCACCCAATTGAGTGAAATCGTTTGAAGGTGGAGCAGACGTGGTGTAAGAGGGAATTTGCCCGTGCTCGCGTTGCGGACTGTAGGTAAAGGTACCTGACAAACGCAAAGTATCGGTAATCGATGAATCGAGACGAACGAATTCGTAATCGTTCCGCAGGTTGCGTCTGTAATGGACTGTTTGTCCGGTGGAGAATAGAAAATCTCGACTGCTGCTATAAAACTGTGGGGCGCCGCTTGCGAGGAACCAGAGTCGGTTCTTGATAATTGGGCCGCTCAAGGTAAGGCTCGGAAAAGTATTCAGGAACGAGTCTCCCGGCGGATTTATGTAACTTAGCCGCGATGCACTCGTGCCTTGAATCAACGGATTCGCCTGAAACTGCGGATCACTGTTGTTGATCTTTCCCGTTAGATTTTGGCGGGCGCTGAGATTGCTCGTCTCAAACTGCAATCCACCTTCGCCATGAAAATCGTTGCCACCACTCTTTGTCACAACGTTGATCACGCCGCCGGTGGCGCCGCCAAATTCCGCGTCAAACCCGCTGGTCTTGACCTGCACTTCCTGAACAAACTGGAATGGCAAGTTATTGTTGTCGCGTAATTGTCCCGTGCGGAAGTTAGTAACTTCAGAACCATCGATGACAAAAGTATTTTCAGCGCCGCTCGAGCCATCGACCTGGAAGCCTCTGCTCAATGGCTCTTCCCTTGTAGCGCCTGACACCTTCAACACGCTGTCAACTCTGGTTCCGCGCGGAATTGAATTAATTACGTCGGTCGTAATGTTCGTTTGAATTTTGTTCGACGACGTATCGATCGCTGCGATATCAGCAGTAGTGATGACCACGTTCGCAGCAACTGCACCTGGTTTCAACGTGATATCAGCGGTAATGGTTCTACCCAGAGTCACGTGAATATCATCACTTCGTTCAGTGGTGAAATTAGTTGCGCTTGTCGTGATCGAATACTTGCCTGCAGGCACTTGCAGGAGACGGTAAAAACCCGAGCTGTCAGTGGTGACAGTGCGACTGAAGGCATTGCCTTCTACTAACACAGAGGCGCCTGCAATTCTGGCCCCTTGAGCGTCCACCACAGTGCCTTCGATGACGCCAGTTGTTTCCTGACCATAAGCGATGCCTGCCAGGCAAAGACACATGATCAGGACGGTACATAGTTTCGTAATCTTCATTTGTAGTTGCTCCTTCCAAAATCCGAGAGTGAAGACGGTGACGTGGGGCCTATCAACTTTTTGCAGGGGTAACGATCAGCGTGTCCTCTACAAAAAGTTGGAGAGCGCCATTTTTCTAACTTGGAAAAGGTGCAACGACCGTGCCCGCAGAAGTAGCGAGCAGCGTAGTCCAGTTCGTCACTCGCTGAGGCCTGTTCGTAGCGAAAACCAATTAATCGGAGTTGTAGAATTCGAATTAATTGGAGAGCAGTTGCGCGGAATGGATTGAACAGGTGGTGTGAGGACTCCAGAGTACTGTGAGATTACGAGATCTCGGAGAGGTTTAGATGTCCGATACGCTTCAGCTTGTCGTTGACGCACCCAAGCCCTGAGTTTCCAGCAAGTCTTAAATGTTTAGGGCCTCGGTTGTTTGCGTCACGACAAGCTGAAGCTATCGGACATCACCCCAATACCTCATGCATTACGCCTGCGAGATCGCGCAACGCTTGTTCACCATCACCCACATATGCAGAACCATGCATTGGCACGATTGTCCTGGGCTTCAACGCAGCGAGTCGCTGCATCACACCGTCAGTGTGCTTCGTGTAAGGCATGTAATTGGCAAATGGGCCAGCCTGATAATCAACCAATGTCTTTCGTGCGCGTTCGATAACGTCTGACTCTATGCATGGCTCAACATCACCACCTTGATGAAAGAGATCCGAACAAAACAGAGTTCCTTTCGTCTCCTCAAACAACAAGCCGGCCTCCCAGCAATGCGGCACGTGTGGGGTTTGGATAAACCGAAAGCGATACTTACCCGTGGTAAAAACTTCGTTGTTGTTCATGCCCTTTGCTGGTCGCAATGCAAAGTCGTTTACACTCACCATCGCGCCCACCATGCTGCAGACAGGTTCGGCATGAGATGCAACCGTCAGCCACTCGTTGAGCGAGCCACACTCATCCGCCTCAAAGTGACTGAAGCCAATCCATCTTACAGTTGAAGGATCAATCACCGCCGCAACCGCATCGCGAACTACTGGAAAAAGCGCTTTCATTCCAGTGTGAAATAACAGCGGCTCGTCGTCGTTGATGAGGAATTGACTGAACTGCAGATCAATCTCCGGAATAAACGTTGAGATACGAAAAACGTCGGGTGCGATTTCAGTAACTGTGGCCATAACGTTGCTCCTTAAAATGAATGATGTAAAACTCTAGCTGATCCGAGCTGCAATCCAAAGCAGCATCTCCACAGGCTCTCTAGATTCTTTGAAACTCTCTGCGCGTACCTCCGCGTTCTCTGCGTAGCAAACGAACAACTTCTTGTTTTTTTAGCAAGATTTTCTGGTCCCGAAGGGACCGAAGTTAATAGCCGTGGGCGAGCGCTTTGCGCGAAGCCCACGGGAGTTAAGGAGCGAGGATTGAAGACCCTGAAAGGGGTCAAACAATCAGCCCGGTTCGACCCTTTCAGGGTCGGTCGATATAACCGATTAGTTCCGTGGGCGAGCGCTTTGCGCGAAGCCCACGGGAGTTAAGCAGCGAGGATTGAAGACCCTGAAAGGGGTCAAACAATCAGCCCGGTTCGACCCTTTCAGGGTCGGTCGATATAACCGATTAGTTCCGTGGGCTTCGCGCAAAGCCGCTTACCCACGGCTATTAACTTTCATCCTTTCAGGATGGTTCGGTTGCGACCTAAGTCGCGCTGCGTCTCTGCCGTGGTCTTGGTATGTTTCGGCTCGTATGAACCTGGACTAAGACGATCCACAAATCAACACGAAAGGCCAATACCACCGCAGAGACCCAGAGAACGCAAAGGAAACGCAGAGAGATCGATTTGTCGATTGCGGCCTCTCGCGTTATATAAACTGGGGATAAAGTGGAAAGAGTGTTAATGAAAGAAATCTGGTTGATACGCCATGCTGAAAGCACTGCGAATGTAGGTGCGGTAACATCGCTTCCTGAGACCATACCCTTGACGCAAAGAGGCGTCGAACAAGCAAAATGCGTTGCCTCGGCTTTCGATCATGAACCTGATCTGATTGTGTTGTCACCATTCTTACGAGCGCAAGAGACGGCCGCACCAGTGTTGTCACGCTATCCAAATGCTACATCGCAGAAGTGGCACGTGCAGGAATTCTCGTACCTGGCTACCGAGCGTTGCCACAATACTACGGTAACGGATCGCAAACCTTTGGTTGCTGCTTACTGGGAACGAAGCGACCCGAATTATTGTGACGGACCGGGCGCTGAATCATTTGCTCAGTTTGTTTTGCGAACAAAAGAAATGATCGAAAGACTAACCTCTGACAACGCTGATCTCATCGTCGTTTTTACTCATGGTCAACTTATTCAACTCACAATGTGGCTTTTGTGGCACAACATTGAAGTAATCACGAATCAATCAATGGCGGCGTTTCGCTCCTTCCTGCTTGCGATCCAGGTACCGAACGCCTCCATCATAAAACTTAAATACGTTCCGAATGAAAACCAGTGCTACTTCAGCGGTGTTATCACAAGCCACCTGCCAACTCGATTAATTACTTAGGGAGGGTGGAATATACTTTAGATCTCAGATCTCAGATCTCAGATCTCAAACAATACTATATCCGCACAACCCAATTTGAGATCTGAGATCTCAGATCTAAGATCTGAGAATCTAAGAAGGGAGTACTTGAATATGCGTACCCAAATATTTTTTCTTTCGCTTCTTTTCATCATTACGACTGTCATTCTTTCCACGCCCACGAGTTCAACTGCAATACAATCGGGCACCTATTGGACATGGTGTTGGTCAGATGTTTCATTGCCCACCGTTTATTACACTCGTATGTTTGATTCTGGAATAAACGCGAAGGTCCAGGGGAATTTCGCAGTGCCGCTTGGAAAACAATTTGGCGAATATGTGAACGGCCGGTTCGACGCGAGAGGAGATGCGGCGTGCAACTACAATTTTAGGAGAGAGACCGTAGCGCTCAGTATGGAAACATTTCTCGCACAACTTAAAAAACAGAACAAACAATTAGTTGAAGTGCCTGATTGGAATTACGTGCGGGACGAGACAGCGATCAAAGCATCTTTCAGCACGACCAGAACGGACAATCCGTGGGTAGATGTTGAGGGTGGTATGCCTCCCGATCACATCTACTGCGTCGCGCCTTTTAATAATACGATCTATTACGCTGAGCCAGTGCCACTGACAAATCCCTCGAACAACCCGACTCCGGCGTATTTCAAATTCCTTCAACAGAAGTACTCAACCAAAGGAAACATGAACCTTGTGTGCCCAATCTTGAACGAGCCGCACGCGAAATTGTATTTGAATGCACGATTAGCAGGAGCACGCGCCGCTGGGAAACAGCTCGTAGATACTGGATGGCCAACTGCAAACTCTACTGCGTCTGTGGAAGCGACGAGTGATAGATACCAGGACAGCGATCAGCCGGCGCAAAGACCTACCACAAATCAAGCCACGCCCTCAGTCCAGGTGCGAGATATTGCGGCAAAGGAAGTTACTCCAGCGCTGGCTTATTGCCAGAGCAAACGCCCAATGGCGCGTGGATACAATTGCGCGTGCCTACAAGCAAAAATTTATGATTACAGAATCGCTCATCCCACCGACACGCTAAAGGGCACACCAACACTCGCGAGTTTCTTCGACGGAAAAGAGTTTCAGTGTGATAAGTGCATTAATGATTCGATGGCCAAGATGCTGGCACATGACGCGGCGGGTTCGGCTGGATTGAGGTTGCCGGCAGCTCAGGACTGTGCGGCGGAGAAGTTTGTCGCATCGCTGCATGCGAATCCGATTCCGTCCCAAGCTCAGGCAGAACTCGATGGCGCGATCAAAGCATGTAGGCAGTAAGATCTCAGATCTCAGATCTCAGATCTCAGATCTCAGAACATATAGTTAAGCTAACTCAACATCTGGGATCTGAGATCTGAGATCTAGGATCTAAGAAGGGAGAACTTGGAAAATGAATTACCGAGTATTTTTTCTTGCGATTGTTTTCATTATCACGACCGTCATCGTTTTCAGCCCGTCGCACTCCAGAGCAACACAATCAGCCACCATCTGGGCCTGGTGTATGTCTGATACTTCAGCTTCAACCGTCTACTTCGCCGGTCCGTTTGATTCGGGGATAACTGCAAAGACTCCTACGTTCAATGCGCTATCGCTCGGCCGACAATTCGCCGAGTACATCAAAGGTAGATTCGATACCAACGGGGATCCGTCCGGCGTAAGTGCCGCGTCCTGCGGTCACGGCGTTAACAGCGTAGATCAGACGGCTGCCTCGCAAAGAATGCGGCAAGTCATGGCGCAAATGCATCAGCAGAACAAACAAATAGTCGAAGTGACCGATTGGAATTACATGCGGGATGAGGTCGCGATTAGAGCGTCATTCAACGCGCCAAAAGGACAGGCCGATTACGTTAACGTTGAAGGTGGTTTGCCTCCAGATCACATGTACTGCGTCACGGACACGTTTAATAATACGGTCTATTACGCTGAACCAATCGCGTTGACAAATCCCTCAATCAACCCATCCGCGGATTACTTCAGATTCCTGCAGCAGAAGTACTCATTCAAAGGAAACTTCAAATGCTCTGCTATTAACGAGCAACAAGCGAAGCTGTATTTGAATGCAAGATTGGCTGGGGCGCGCGCGGGTGGCAAACAGATGGTGAACAGTGGCTGGCCACCAGCAAACTTTGGTGCAACCGCTCAAGTTTCGAATGACAGGTATCAGGACAACGATCAGCCCTCGCAAAAACCTGTAACAAAACAACCAGCATCTTCCGCCCAGGTGCAAGCCATTGCCGGAAGGTTAGCGAACGAGGCAATGGGTAATTGTTTGCACGATACTGTGATGTTACGAGGATACGCGTGTGACTGTCTGCAAGTGAGGATACACGATTATCTTGCCCACCGTCCGGCTGAGACGTTGAGTAACCCACCAACGGCTGCGAGTTTGCTCGCCGGAACTGCGTATCAACCTGATAAGTGCATTACTGATCCCATCGCGAGCAGGCTCGCACATGATCTTGGGGTTTCGGCGGGATTGAAATCGCCGGCGGCGCGGGATTGTGCGGCGACAAAGTTTGTGGCAGCGCTTCATGCGAATCCTGTTCCTGCCCAGGCTAAGGCAGAACTTGATGCTGCATTCAAAGCATGTCGGCAGTGATATCTCAAAATTAGACACCTAATTGGAATGACAAGGCGGTCATAATTTCTTCGCGCACTTTAGCATCGTTAACCTGGCCGAAGCACCGCGTTAAGCGTCGCTTGTCGAGAGTTCTAATTTGATAACACAACGCGATCGAGTCAACAGACAGCCCACAAGAGGCAAAAGGTAGAAAAGCTTCGTTTGGATAAACACGACGGTTAGACTTTCTAGATGTGATCGGAATGACGTTCACAACGGGAAGCAAACGGTTGAGCGAAGTCTTGCTGAGGATTAGGACGGGCCTGGTTCTGCCTTGCTCTGAGCCAACAATAGGATCAAGGTTTGCGAGCCAGACGCTCCACTGTGAGAAGGTCATCAATCTCTTCTTCCTGGTCAGCGAGACTAAAATCTTTCATAGTCTCGTTGAGGTCTGCCAGAAACAGTTCATCGGTTAGCGCTCGACGCATCAGATCCAGCCTCACCTGATCATTGCCCGGCTTACCAAGCAACGACTCTCGGGAGAACTTTAGGATTGCGATCGCCTGCTCGCGTCCAACGGTTGGAAAGTCGCTAAGAAAAGTTTCCAACGAGTCGCCACTCTCGAGGTAATCGAAAAGATGCTTAATAGGCACACTAGTATTAGCGAAAACAGGAGTACTCCCCATTTTCACCGGATCGCGTTCAATTAGCTCTTCAATGTTCATGGAGCTGAAATTGATTAGGTTATTTGAGGCCTGCGCTCATTCTACCTTATTTCGGTTTGGGGGGGTATGATTCGCCTAAACCCACATATAAGGAGATACCGCCATGACTTTGCGTCTCCGCTTCATCCTGATCGTTTCTGCAACGATCGGTTTCATCTTCGTTAATAATTCAGCAATCACAAAATCCCAAGCCATTACGAACTTTGGTTACTGTCGTTCAGATCAGGGCAGTTCCATTGTCTACTTCAGCAACGTCATGGATTTTGGAACAAATGGAATGATCGATGCCAATCCCATTCAAAATGAGTTCAATGAATACCTGAGCGGACGCTTCGATTTTAGAACCAACGGCCCCTTCGGTGCCGCGTGTCTTGCGCAGGCTACAAGTAAGCAGCAGGCCATGGCCCAGAGGCGGGAGTATGAAGATCAATTGCGCCATGACAATAAGCAGATCGTGGAAGTTGAATGGACGTGGGCTATAGATCCTCAGCTGGCAGCGGCTGCGGGTATGCAACACAGAATGCCCCGTCCCGTTGACCAGGGTCCCGTCGACAACAGCTTTTGTTTTTCCGAAACTTACAACGGCTCTGTTTACGTAGCCGGACCAGTTCAAACCGGCTCGTCAGTGAGCATGGCCAACTTCAACATCGGATTCACTCAATACCTGAAGCAGCGATATTCATTTCAGGGAAAGGTGAACTGCAACATGGGTACCCGTCCGACGTCAACGCGACTTGTTAACGCTCACATTCAGGGAGCGCGCGCAGCAAATAAGGACGTTGTCCAAACGGATTGGCAGTTTAATCCGAATGTTGCCACAGTCACACAGCAACAAGACGAGGATCGCGAGCCGGCACCAAACCGTCCCGCCGCATCAACAGCATCGCAATCTGAATTACAACTCGCGCGGGCTCAGGCAAGAGCTGAAGCCCCGATGTCCAGGGCTTATTGCCAAAACGATCCGATACTCAAGGAAGTCTTTAGTTGTCCGAATTTTTCCCAAGCCGTAACTGCCTTTCGTGTTGCGCATCGCAATGACTCCGGTGCTAAGGAACCTCTGGATCGCCTGCTCGACGATCCAGACTTCGCCTGCCCTGCATGCGTCACCGGCCCTCAGGTATTTATGTATGTGAATCGCCGTGCGATGGCGGACAGGCTAAACGGCAAAGTAAAGACGTGCCTGGTGCCAACTCTTGAAAAAACTCTGAACAACAACATCCATCACATTCGCGAGCTCGACAGGTTTTACAAAGAGTCAGTCGCCCAATGCAATCAGTGAAATTCAAATGTCCGATATGCTTTAGAGGCTCTTGCAAAACTCAAATCCCCCAAACGGCAGTTTGGGGATCGTTCAAGTTCGGCCTATTTATTTGTTCGGCGACCCTTTTGTGATGAATTGTTGGTATTCATGAATAGACTGGACTTGAACGATCCCTACACTGCCGTGTAGGGGATTCAGCTTCTTTCAACTGAGCGCTCGAGTGAATAGAAAGGACTTGAATGATCCCCAAACTTCCCGTTTGGGGGATTCGCCTTTTGCAAGTGGCTCTTTAGCGACGCAACCAACCAAACCCCTGGATTTCTAACGACCTCTGAATCTCCGGCGCCTGATTGGTTGCGTCACGACAAGACAGACGCATATCGGACACTTCTCCGAAACTTATAACCAGATAATTGCGTAACAGACTGTTTTGACCAGTCGCCTATATCGACCTTCCAACAAGAAAGAGGTTTTCCATGCGTTATTCCGCTCGACTCAGCGTGACAGTCGTCGTGCTTGCCTTAACACTTCTCGTGATCGTGCCGGTTCTTCAGGCGCAAACACCGCCCCTAATCGATCGCGAACTCTTCTTCGGCGATCCCGAAATAGCCGGAGCTCAGATCTCTCCTGATGGAGCTTACATAGCCTTCATCAAACCCCTGAATGGCACAAGGAATGTCTGGGTAAAGAAGACGAGTGAACCGTTTTCAAGTGCAAAGCCTGTTACCGCCGAAAAAACGCGACCTATTCCCGCTTACTTCTGGTCGCGCGATGGTAAGTACATCCTCTTCGTGCAGGATCAGGCAGGCAACGAGAATTTCAATGTTTACGCCGTCAATCCCGCGGATTCTCCAGGCGCAGGAAACGACGTACCTACCGCCCGCAACCTGACGGAGGCGAAGGGAGTCAGAGCGTTCATCTATGCGGTTCCGCGTAGCGAACCCGATACGATTTACGTTGGGCTAAACGATCGCGATCCTGCCTGGCACGATCTCTACAAGGTAAAGATTTCTACAGGTGAACGGATGCTGGTGCGCAAAAATACGGAACGCATAACCGGTTGGATATTCGATCTGAAGGACCAGTTGCGGCTGGCGACTCGCTCAGCTGAAAACGGCGACACGGAAGTTCTGCGGGTTGACGCAAACGGATTCCAGAAAGTCTATTCATGCAACGTCTTTGAAAATTGCGGACCTGTTCGTTACCACAAAGATGGAGAACGCACCTACTTCATTACTAATAAAGGCAATGTAGATCTTGTTCGACTCGAGTTGTTCAACCCAACCACCGGCAAAGAGGAGTTAGTCGAAGCAGATCCGATGAATCGCGTAGACTTCGGGAATGCAACCTTCTCAGAAGTTTCTGATGAACTTGTAGCGACGACATATGACGACGAACGGGTGCGGATCTACTGGAAGGACAAAAACTTCGAAGCGGATTACAAACTCCTCCAAAAGCAGTTGCCAAATAAAGAGATCGCTTTCGGCTCAAGCACAAAGGATGAAAAGCTGTGGCTGATATCAGCCTACGGCGATACCGATCCTGGTTCGACTTACCTGTTCGATCGCACGTCAAAAAAAATAACTCTGCAGTATCAGATTCGGGAGAAGCTTAATCGCGACTATCTCGCGCCGATGAAACCGGTCAGATACAAATCTTCTGACGGTTTGGAAATCCCTGCTTATCTCACGATGCCGAAGGGAGTGGAAGCGAAGAATCTTCCAGCCATCATTGTTCCTCACGGTGGCCCATGGGGACGAGACAGCTGGGGCTACAACGCGTTCGCACAGTTCCTGGCTAATCGAGGTTACGCTGTGTTGCAGCCTAACTTTCGCGCCTCGACTGGCTACGGAAAGAAATTTTTGGACGCCGGAAACAAACAGTGGGGCGAGAGGATGCAGGACGATGTGACGTGGGGTGCGAAGTATCTTATCTCGCAAGGCATCGCAGATCCCAAACGCATCGGCATTATGGGTGGCTCATACGGAGGCTATGCAACACTCGCCGGCGTAACGTTCACTCCCGATGTTTACGCGGCTGCTGTCTCAATTGTTGGGCCATCTAATCTGATTACGCTTCTCGATTCCATCCCGCCATACTGGGAACAAATCAGGACGTTGTTCTATCAGAGGATGGGAGATCCGAACACAGCAGAAGGCAAAGCTCAGCTTGAACGGCAGTCGCCGCTGAACTCGGCCGCGAAGATCAAGACGCCGTTGTTGGTCGTACAGGGAGCAAACGATCCACGCGTGAACAAGCGCGAGTCTGATCAGATTGTGATTGCACTGCGCGATCGTGGTTTCCCTGTCGAGTATCTTGTCGCACCTGACGAGGGACATGGGTTTGCAAGGCCAGTTAATAACATGGCCATGTTTGCCTCCGCTGAGAAGTTTCTGGCCAAGTACCTCGGTGGGCGTTATCAGGAAACGATGTCAACGGAAGTCGCTCAACGTCTCAAAGATATTTCTGTTGATGTTAAGACGGTAACGCTGCCGAAGAGAATCGAGACAAGTTCGTCTGCGCCGAAGCCATCCGTTGACCTTCGTCCCGGCATCTCGAACTATGACGCGTCCATTGCCCTGGGTGGACAAAGTATGCCACTTAAGTTGAAGACTGAGATCAAGGAAGAGAACGGCGCATGGACGGTCAATGAGACTGTTCAAACGCCGCAAGGAGAGATCACAGACACCAGCACGATCGAAAAGGGATCCCTGCTGCTCAAGAAGCGTTTTATCAAGCAAGGACCGATGACAATCGAAATGAATGTAGCGCCCGACAAGGTGAGTGGCTCCCTGACGATGAATGGTCAGGCCAAACCCATCGATGCTAATCCCGGTGGCGCGTTGTTTGCCGACGGCGCCGGCTCCTTCGAAGTCATTGCATCGTTGCCATTAGCCGATGGCTACAGCGTCGGGTTCCGCAATTTCGACGTGCAAAAGCAAAAGGTTCAGATGAAGCAACTCAAAGTGCTCGGATCTGAGAGCGTGACCGTTCCGGCAGGAAAATTCGACGCTTACAAAATCGAGATCGTCACTGCTGATGATGAGTCGGACAAACAGACCGTCTGGATTGCCAAGGACACCAGGAAAGTATTGAAGATTTCAGCAGTGCTGCCGAGCATGGGTGGAGCGGTGTTGACTTCAGAGTTGACGCCGTAACGATCGGAGAAAAGCGCGGGTACCAAAAAAAATCAAAAACTAATCACGCAGTCAGGAAGGGGGCAAGCTTTACAAACAACAGCCCTTCCTGACTGCGTGTTTGGTTTGGCAGAGTCCCGACGAGCTGAGGCATATCGGACGTTAAAATTCCTCTCGCAATCTTTTCGAATTCTATCTACTATTGGCGCGACTCATGAGCGTCGTCACTCTTGAATTCCTTCGTGCTGCCGCGCTTGGCGATATCAACCGCTTGCGCGCACTTCTGGCCCAGGGCGTCGACATCAACAGCACCAATAAAGCCAACCAGACCGCTCTCATGCTGGCGGCGGCGTTTAAGCAGACAGAGATTGTGAAGTTCTTATTGACTGCGGGCGCCAACGTCAATTGCCACGACGAACTGGGACTGACAGCTGCCGACTGGGCCCAACAACAACCCGAGATTGTCCAACTAATCAACTCCGTCGAACCTCTCCGTTCCCTTCATGATTTGAAGTCGACACCGGTGGTCCAGGCACCCGCTGAAGTGATGGCCGGCAGTGATGTGTCAGGTTCGGCAGAGTTAGGCAGCGTGATTCTTCGCGCGAATAAACGCTACGCCCAAACTGTTTCGCCCGATTTGGCAGCTACTGCCGCGGCGCGAGCTCCAATCGCTGCTGAGGTTGAGACTGATCAAACAGTTGACTCACCGAGGCCCGCGCCCGCTCAATTAACCGAGGACACTGCAGCGCCGGCGGCTACCAGTCCTCGAACAGTGGCTCCCGCCGCGAGCGAAACACTCAAGGCCGCGAGTCGAGTGGATATCGTTTTGCCACAACCGCCTCATGCAACATCTGCTGTTGCAAGACAGTTGTTCAGAGTCGGTATTGTTCTTTTCCTTCTTATCGCAGGTTTCGTGAGTTATCACCTCGCGACGCGAAAGACGAACGTGCCTCAACTCGAACCGACCACGATTCCAGTGAGGGCCGCGCCAAAGCTGACCAAATCGGCGCCGGTTGTTGGAGGCGACGTAGCAGGTGCGGAACTGTACATCGCTGATGCCGAGTATCCACCGGATGCAAAGGTTGAAAGCGGTAACGTAACGGTAGGCGTTCAAGTGAGTAGGAAAGGGATCGTTGTCTCTGCCAAAGCGGTTGAGGGCGATAAAAGTTTGCGCACTGCAGCCGAGAAAGCAGCCAAGAGCTCCGCATTCACCCCCGACAAACTTAAAGATCGCGGCTCCCTCATTAACGGAACGATTACTTACAGCTTCTTAAAAGCTGGCGATAGCACAGTGCACCGTGACGAGTCTGGATTCAGTGATGAGATACCAACTGAGGTGGCAGCGACCGCCGGAGGACCACTTGTCGGTGCGGAACGCAAGCTGGAGGTCCCACCGGTTCCCTCCAAGCTGCACGTTGGCAAAGGTGCCGTCACGGTTGTTGTGCGGGTGAACAGATCAGGAAGAGTTGTTTCATGGCGGCCTCTCAATGCTGATTCACGCCTCCGACCGTGGATGATCAAAGGCGCACGTGCCTCAACCTTCGATCCCACCAAACTGCCTGGCGAAGGTGATGTTGTAGGAACAATCACGTACAGGTTTCGATAGTCGGTGGTCAATTGCCAGTGATGAATAGGTCCAATACGTCATATAGGTCCTATTCACCGACCACCAACTCTTCACGGCATGCGGCTGTTAATCGGTTGAATCCCACGATCTCGCACTAGCTTATTGAAGCTCTCAACATCCGTTTTCATCAGTTCATCAAGCCGGCTTCGCAACGTAGTCAGCTGGCCGTGCAAAAGCGTCTGAACTTCACGCTCCTGATTCGTTGGTCCAAAATCGGCGCCGGCCAGCCCATTTGCCAGATAGTTAATCTTCGTAAGAAGCTTCGGCGGCCAACGCACTGCATCCTGACCTTGCCCGGTTAGTCTTCTTTGGATCAGGGCGTCTTCGATATCGATCAACTTTTTATCCAAATCGTCGGCAGCGTTTTTAGTTGGAGCACCATCGGCACCAAGACCCGCGGTCAACTGGTAAAGCTGCGCTCGCATGAACTCAAGTTGATTAACCATCTGGGCCGCAGTATCGAGATCCTTTTTTAATGCCATCAGCATGTCCACCTGCGATGCAATTGTGCTTTCCGTGCCTTCGGAGTTCGGATCCTTCTTCACGATAAGTGGCTGACTCAACTCCTGACCGCCCACTGACAACTTCACAGTGTAGTTTCCTGGCGGTAGCAGCAGAGACATGCGAGGTGCACCTGGAGCGGTTCGTGTTCCATCAGATCCAACCTGGACTTCAGGTGCGTACGCTGGACTTGTTCTCATCCGAACTTCCCTGGTTGGGTCCCCTTCAAGGTTCCAATAGACGCGATTAAATCCCGCGTTTTTTGTCCCAGTCAACGTACGTACTGTTTGCTTGTTTGCATCTTCGATCTTGATCTTCACATCTCCGGAAGATGCAGCCTTCAAGTAATAGGTGAACGGAGCTCCGTACGGCGGGTTCTGGCCGGCAGAAGGATCATCCGACATCGTGACGGGGACAGTTCCCTGTCTAAATCGATATACCGGCCGAGGCGGAAACAGATGAACTTGTGCCGAGCGCACCGCATCCGTCATCTGTTGCACTGGCGTCAGGTCGTCGAGAATCCAGAAGCCACGACCGTAAGTGCCAACCACCAGATCATTGAAGTTCTCCTGGACCACCATCCAGTAAACCGGCGTGTGCGGTAAGTTCGCCTGTAACGGTTGCCAGTTGTCTCCATCATCAAAAGAAATATAGAGTCCGTTCTCAGTTCCCAGGTACAACAAACCCGCCCGAGTTGGATCTTCACGAACGCAATGCGCATAGCTCAACATACTTTTCGGAATTCCGTTTGTAATGAGCTTCCAGGTCTTGCCATAGTCCCTGGTCTTGTAAACAAATGGATCGCGATTGTTGACCTGATGGAAATCAACAGTGATGTATGCAACACCGGCGTCATATCGCGACGCTTCGATGTTGCTGATAGTTCCCCATGGAGGAAGGTTCGGAATGTTCTTCGTAACGTTAGTCCAGTTTTTGCCTCCATCGCGTGTGATCTGCACGAGACCATCGTTTGTGCCGGCCCAGATCAATCCAGCTTCCTTTGGTGATTCGTTGATCGCAAATACAACGCCGGCATATTCCACACCAATGTTGTCGCCTGTTAGGCCGCCTGAAAATCCCTGGCGGCTTTTGTCATTTAGGGTGAGATCCGGACTGATCACTTGCCAGCTCTGCCCGCCGTCCGTTGTCTGGTGAACAAACTGACTGCCGACGTAAATCTTGTTGTGATCATGAGGCGAAATTGTCAACGGCATCGTCCAAACAAATCTGTACTTCAAATCAGCAGCGGTCGATCCATTAACTTGATCCGGCCATACTTCGACGTTTCTCGCCTGACCATTGCGCAAATCATAACGCTCCACAATTCCGCCGATGCTGCCTGAGCCTGAGGCGCTAGACCAAACGATGTTTGGATCAACAGGATCAGGTGTCGCCCAACCGCTCTCGCCTCCCGCGACGGGGTGCCACGCGCTTCGTGGAATCGAGCCAGTGGTTCCGCCACCGCCAGAGCGACTCGGTCCACGATACGATGGGTCATCTTGTTCGTTGCCGTAGACGTAATAAGGAATCCGATTATCAACGGTCACGTGATACATCTGAGCGATTGGCAACTGGATTCGATACCAGGTGCGACCACGTGTAGTCGAGATCGATACTCCTCCGTCGTTGGCGACTGCGATTCGGTTTGCGTTTGTCGGATCGATCCACATGTCGTGGTTGTCGCCACCCGGACTGTTCCCAAATGCGCCGGGTCGAATGTTTTCACCACCGTCGATTGAGACACTGTAGGACGCAGTCAGGTAGTAAGTTTCATTTTCATTGTCAGGTGCGACGGCCATGCGAAAGTAGTAGTGCGTACGACCACCAAGAGTTCTGTCATAACTGATAAGGCGCCAGGTCGCGCCGCTATCTTCGCTCCGCCACAGTTTTCCGCGATCAGTTTCCTGGCCGTTCAACGGGACACCGTCGCCAGTTTCAATCAATGCGTAAACTCGATTCGGATTACTTCGCGCGATGGCAAGTGCGACCTTACCTATTTTGCGCGTAGGTAGACCATTGCCTGAGACTCGTTTCCATGTGGCGCCTCCATCAGTTGATTTAAACAAGCCGCTGCCGGGACCTCCACTGTCGCGTCCCCAGGTATGAATCTCAATTGTCCACATACCGGCGAAGAGCACGCGCGAGTTCGATGGATCCATTGCGAGGTCTGAGCAACCACTGTTCTCATCAGTGAATAGAACTCTTTCCCAGGTCTTTCCGCCGTCAGTTGTACGGTAGACACCTCGATCCTGTTGCGGCCCGTACGCATGACCCAACGCACCAATCAAGACGACATCAGGATTCTTTGGATCGATGACAATTCGACTAATGCGACCCGTCTTCTCGAGTCCCATTAACTGCCATGTCTTCCCCGCGTCTGTTGATTTGTAGACACCTTGCCCAACTGAGATGTGACTGCGAATCCACGGCTCGCCGGTCCCAGCCCAAACAATGTTCGGATCTGAGGGAGCGATTGCCAGAGCACCGATCGACGAAACTGGCTGACCATCGAAGATCGGTTCCCAATGCACGCCGGCATCGGTGGTCTTCCAAATCCCGCCGGAAGCTGCACCAACATAGTAAGTGTTCGAGTCACCCGGAATTCCAACGACTGAAGTAAGTCGGTTACCGGTTGGTCCGATGAATCGGAAGTGTAGATTTCCAAGTATGTCACGCGAGGTCTCTTGTGACTGACCGTGTAACGGAAGTAGTAGCGTAACGGAAAAAAGAAGTATGAACAGAGAGAGGTTCGTCCGGTGCTTCAACATGAGTTTCTCCAGTTTGGCTTTCGTTCAGCCTGACGAGCTTGGTTTGTCGCGTGAATGACGATAGAACAGACCTTGGAGCGCGGAATTATATACGACATTGCGACCAGGTGAAGAACAACACCATGCATACTACGCTCAATTAAATCGCAGTCAGTAAGCGGGCGACAAAACACAAACCTCCAAAAAACAAGCGCGGTCAGGAAGGGGGCAAGCGACCAAACAACAACGAAACCCATCCAGAACCTGAGCGCGCCCCCGCAGGTTCCAGGCCCCTCTTGATCATTCCTTCCCTCTTCAACTACATTGCAGATCAATCTCGACAAGGAGCACCTCACAATGGCTCGCAAATGGTCAAACCTCAATCTTCCAGGCGCACTTCACTTTGTAACTGGCAACTGTGTTAATCGTCTTCCTGTCTTTACCGAAGACGTTTGCTGCGCGGCTTTCCTCGATCAGCTGAAAGAACTAAATGAAAAGTGGCCGGCTAAACTAATTGTCTACGTGCTAATGCCTGACCATTTCCATTTCATTTCTAATCCTCGAGATGGACGCATCAGAGAATTCTGTCGTGACTTGAAGAGCAAAGCTGCAAAGAAAATCGTGAAGGTGAAACGTCGTTTTCATTTTCCTTTAACGAAAGATGGTCATCAGGTATGGCAGGAAAGCTTCAGGTCCTTGCCGCTCTGGAGCAGCAGGATGATCAGACAGAAGATCAATTACACACATGCGAATCCGGTTAAAGCAAGATTGGTGGAGACTGCTAGAGATTATTATTGGTCAAGTTTTCGGTCTTTTCATTGGCAAGGAGATGAACCGCTGCAGGTGGATCATGACTGGTGGTGGCCGGACGATGCTGAGAAATTCTCAAAGGCATTGAAGGAGATGGGTTGGTATTCATATTGGGTCAGGGCTAAAAAGGACAAGTAGAAATAGAGGGACTTGGAACCTGCGGGGGCGCGCTCAGGGCCTGGTTGGGTTGGTTGTTGTTTGGTCGCTTGCCCCCTTCCTGACCGCGCTTGTTTTTTTGGGTTGTTGTTTGGTCGCTTGCCCCCTTACGACCATCGTTGTTTGAGGTTTGTGTTTGGTCGCTTGTCCCTTTCCTGACTATGCTTGGATTTAAGAGGCGTTTGTTCACTGATACTCTCATCTCGAATGCGACACGTTCTTGTAAACAACTCCTCCTTTCATCACAAACACCACACGTCTCACAGCCGTGATGTCCGTCAGCGGATTGCCATCGAGCGCGATTATGTCAGCCTGCATTCCTGGTGAGATTGAGCCAACCTGTTTTCCCATCCCAAGTGCCTCGGCTCCAAGTGAATTTGCTGACACCATCGCTGTCATCGGATCCACGCCACCATCCCGAACACGATCGATGAACTCTTCAGCATTTCGACCGTGCGAGCCAGCCACCGCATCCGTACCAAATACGATCTTTAGCCCGGGAGTCTTGGTGGCCCTTTGGACAAGGTCATGGTTCATCGGAAGAATCTTAACCATTGCGGCAAAACCTTCTTCAGTGTAACCGGGCGTGCCGAGGTAGCGTTCTTTATTGATCAGATAGTTTTCAATCACCAGGCCAGCCTGCGGATCGAGATAGGTACCGTTCTTCGCCAGCATGTTTAGATCGTCGTCTGTAGCCAGCGTGCCATGTTCCACCTGCGTACAACCAGCCATAGACGCAGCACGAACTGCTGCTTTGTACGCGTGAACAACTGTACGCAGTCCTTGTTTCTTAGCTTCGTCACATGCTGCGTTCAGTTGCTCCTGCGACAATGTCATTCCGCCGCCTTGCCTGATGCTTTGCGACGCGAAGATCTTGATCACGTCTGCACCAGCCTGCTTTTGTTTCCTGACGAACGCGCGAATTTCTTCCGGAGTGCCCGTTTGTTCACCGCGACCCATCAGAGGCTCGACGGCAGTTAGTAGTCGTGGTCCCGCCAGTGCTCCACGTGCGATTGCATCACGCAGTGGCAAGTCTGTCGGTGAGCCGACGCTCTGAATTGTCGTGAAACCCGCCATCAAAGTCGCCCATGCGTTAGCTGCTGATCGATACGCCGCCTCCGGCGTCGTTTCGCCCGCACCAACGTTCTTGCCGTCGTTGCCAAAGCTCCAGGTAATGTGAGCGTGCGCATCAATCCAACCTGGCAATACTGTCAAACCACGAAGATCGTAGTCCGCAGGACCTGATTTGCGATCGATGGCGACAATCTTGTCCCCTTCAATAATGATTCGACTGTTTTTGAGTATGTTCCCTTTGCCGTCAAAAATTGTGTCCGCACGGATAACAATTCGCTTCACAGGCAGACGTTGTGAATGAATTGCATTTCCTATCGTGATGAGACATAGCAGAACGAAGGGGTAGATGGAGGTTCGCATTTGTTCGCTCCGTGTAGTTATGGCCGCGAGACTTCAATCGCTTCTATCCAATCAGATAGATACGCTCACCTTGATGTCTTCTCTAGTTCACTACCTGGCTTCCTCGTTTGCTCTTCGACTTCAAGGCATCTGCTCTGTTTGAAATAGTTAGTGCAGTGGCAACCGCTAATGTAGCTCATGGTACAGCACTCGCAGTAACGAAGACTGCCTCTGAGAAGGTGTAAAGAAACACCTGGCCCAGATCCTAGATTCACGAATTCGCTCCGTTCTCAGAAACAGAAAGGTAGAACTATGAAAAAGTATTTATGGTTGCCGCTACTCCTCATGGCCGTCATTGGCTCGGCTGCCCTGACCACCAAAGCCCAGTCAAGTTACGGTGTTCGAGCCAACGTTCCGTTTGATTTCAATGTTGGAGACAAGACGCTCCCGGCCGGCAAGATTACTGCCCGCGAAATGACCGCAAATTCAGGTGCGTTAGCAATCTCCAACCTGGATAAACGTCAACACGCGATTCGCATTGCACACGGAGTGGGGAGCTCCAACCAAAACGGCCCAGCCAAACTCGTGTTCCGCAAGTATGGAAATCGTTACTATCTGACGCAAGTCTGGATACCCGGCTACAATGGCATGGAATTTCAGAAATCGAAAACTGAACGTGCGCTCGAGCGCGAAACAATGCTTTCGAAAAACTCAACGACAGAACTTGTCACAATCATGGCCGATCTGCAGTAAGCGAAGCGAGTGCAGACTCCACACATTTCAAGCTGCGATGCCCTGAAGGCGCAAACCTTCAGGGCATTTTCAGTTGAACCGCCAGGAGCGGGAGCAGGAGCAGGAGCAGGAGCAGGAGCAGGAGCAGGAGCAGGAGCAGGAGCAGGAGCAGCGAAGGCTAATCGTTGCCAACATCCATGGTCACCCTTTTTCCAAGACGCATCTCCTCCTGCTCCCGCGTACCTGCTCCTGCCTACTGCTTCTGCCCCTGCCTACTGCTTCTGCTCTTGCCTCCTCCCCGATCTTACGCTTTATAATTCACTCACCCCCCGCCCCTTTCACCGTAAACGACCATTTCAAGGGAGTTCATCATGTTGCACAGACTGTTTGTTGTTTCAGTCCTCTGTGTTTGCTCCGCCCTCTTACTCACGACTACTACGACCAATGCTCAGGTCGTCGGCCAGCCATACCGGATAAACGACAAAGAGGTCGAAAAGATTATCCGTCGCATAGAACAGCAGTCCGATCGTTTTCGCTCGAGCCTGGATTCAGCACTCGATAAGAGCCGCTTCAACGGCACGCGCCGCGAAGACGACATTAACTCATTCATCAAAGACTTCTACGAACAAACAAAACGACTGCGTCATCAGTTCGATAGTCATAAGTCTGCTGCTCCCGACGTGCAGGCAGTACTCGAACGTGCGGTACGCATTGACGAATTCATGAGCCGCAATCGGCTTTCGTCCAAAGCACAGGACGATTGGTCCACGTTGAAGACTTATCTCGACGAACTGGCGTCAGCCTACAACGTGAGTTGGCGCTGGGAAGGTTATCGTTCCGAGTATCCGGCTCCTACAGTGACGGAACCGATTGCCACACCAGTCGGCGGCATTCCCTATCGTGTATCTGATCGAGAAGTGGAAACTATTTTGAAGCGCATTGAGCAACAGTCCGATCGTTTTCGTTCAGCGCTTGATTCTTCGCTGGACAAGAGTCGCTTCAACGGTACGCGCCAGGAAGATGACATCAATCGTTTTGTAAAAGAGTTTTACGAAGAGACGAAGCGGTTGCGTGATCATTTCGATCATCACAAATCGACGAGTGCCGATGTGCAATCAGTTCTGGACCGCGCTGGGAGTATCGACTCATTCATGCGTCGTAATCGGCTGCGAAAAGACAAACCTTTGCGCGAATGGACACAATTGCGCGCGAATCTCGATGAGCTCGCGCAGGTTTACAATGTCAGCTGGCAATGGCGGTATTGAAACGGTTTTTAAGTCAACCCTGTTCATTTCAGACGCAGCCTGGGAAGTGGACAAGCGGAACAAAAACCAAGCGCGCAGTCAGGAAGGGGGCAAGCGGAACAAAACAAGCACACAGTCAGGAAGGGGGCAAGCGGAACAAACACGAACACAATTGAAAGCGCGGTCAGCTTGGTTTTGGTCCGCTTCCCCCTCCCTGACTGCGTGCTTGGTTTGGTTTAGTTTGGTCCATATGCTAATTCATCCATCATCTCCGCAAACCTGCTCCACGAGATTCGTTTCCTGATCTGCCGACTCCGGCCATACCAGAACAACGATCCTCTGCCAATCATCAGTGTTCCGATCTTCTGTTTGGAAGCATAGATATCCAGGTCGATTGATGACCCCGCCTTGAACAATTCGATCGATTGCAGGTGGGCAATAACTGAGTGTTTGCGTTTTGTGCGTTTTTTTGGCATGTGTCTCCTTCCGTCTGGATGCTGTCCGTACCACATCCAGGTCGCACATTTGTTGCCAACCAATTATACGAGTGATATACGGCTATCTATTAAAGGAGAATCATTGTGCTCTTACTCATACTCCTGATGTCCCTCTTGACCCCGCCATCAACTGATGATGGTCAATACGGACATGTCATCTTCGCCAACTCCGGCTCGCCCGCAGCTCAAAAGGACTTTCTTGAAGGCTTGGCTTTACTACATGACTTCGAGTATCAGGCAGCTGCTGATGCTTTCCGTCGAGCTCAGGCCACTGATCCGGCTTTCGCAATGGCCTACTGGGGCGAAGCTATGACTTTCAATCACCCGGTTTGGATGCAACAGGATTTGAATGCGGGTCGGGCAGCACTGAACAAACTTGGTCCCACCTCGTCAGAACGTCGAGTTAAAGCGAAAACCGATCGAGAGAAGGAATACCTCGACGCCGTTGAAATTCTTTACGGCGATGGAACCAAGGAGCAGCGCGATTTCAAGTACCTGGACGCTATGGCTAAGTTACACGCCGACTATCCTGACGACGTCGACGCAACCGCTTTCTATGGTCTTGCGATTCTCGGCACAGCGCATGAAGGACGCAACGAAACGACGTACATGCGTGCCGCTGGTGTGCTCGAAGAGGCATGGATTAATAATCATGAACATCCGGGCCTGCTCCATTATCTTATTCATAGCTACGACGATCCGACGCACGCACCGCTAGGTCTTCGTGCGGCACGACTGTATGCGAAGATTGCTCCTGATGCCGGTCACGCTCAACATATGACTTCGCATATCTTCCTCGCACTCGGAATGTGGAAAGAAACCGTCGATGCGAATATTGCAGCAATTGCTGCCGCGAATCGACAACGCCAGGGGAAAGGACCAATGCGCTGCGGCCACTACCCGAGTTGGCTTGGCTACGCTTATCTCCAACTCGGACAGTTGGACAAAGCAAAGGCAACGCTTAGTGCCTGCCGAGCCGCCCTCGAGTCGCAATTCACGATGGACCATAACAGCCATTCCATGGACCCTGATACCAGTCTGAGTGGGTCTTTCGCCAATATGCTGCTCCGATACCAGATTGATAGCGGCGATGGGAATGGCGAGATCAATGCGTGGACGCTGCCCGGGACCGCCGGCCCTGGTGCTCGCCTCGACTTCGTTTTTGTGCGATTAATGAATCAGATATTGCAGAAGAATGTTGTTGCGGCGCGGCAGTCTCTCACGGAACTGGAAGCCACAGCTCGAGAGGCCAAAGACGTTCAGACCAAAGTTGCCGATCCCGATCCCACCTATCGCGTACGGCCCGACATCGTACTTCTAGAAGCACGCGCGCTTATCGCAGAGCAAGAGACCGATCTCGCCGGCGCTGAGAGGCTGTTGCGCCAGGCAGTTACGCTGGAAGAAACACTGCCAATTGCTTTTGGCCCACCGACGATCGATAAACCGACGTACGAGCTTCTCGGAGAATTTCTGCTGCGCCATGGTCGCAAAGATGAAGCACGCATGTCCTTCCAACGAGCGCTCGCGCGTACCCCCGGTCGCCGTTTACCACTCGCTGGCTTGTCAGCAAGTAAGTGACTGCATTTGCCCACGAACGTTTCGTTTATCTCTTCGAATGTGTCGCTACAGCTTACGGAGGTATGCGAGCAAAGCTGGACGCTCCTCTGCTGTAATGAAACCCCGATCAACGACAAGTCCATTTGAAGAGAGTATGGGCGGCAAGTTAGGTGGCGGATTCAATCTTGCCGCGCGACGAAAAAGCGCCTCATAGTGGTCGAGCACTTCTTCCAGCGTCGCCGCAGAATTGTTGTGAAAATACGGCGCCGTCTTACCAATGCCGCGCAACTGCGTAATATCCATCACGCCTAAATCTGCGGGTTGTCCAGTGAGAAGCAATCGTCCAGGGTCAGACGTCGTAACAAACTGAAATGTCCCATTGGCAAGGGTGATGCGATAGGTTCGCGCGTTACGCGCGAGCCGCTGCGGACACGGAGCAAAACCATCTGTGGTTGGACGCGGACATGCGGTGGCGATGTTATGGTAACGCACGATCGTGCGAATGCCCGGCAGTGTAGCATCGGGAGTCGACGTGCTCGGATGCATAGTGCCACCATGACATTGAGCGCATGCACGGTTGAAGACAACCTTACCTTGCTGCTCAAGTTCATTCAGTTCAGGATCCGGGTCAGGCAATGAAGAGGAATCGGTGAGGATGGCGTTCGCAAGAAGTTCAACTCCCGGAGAGGAAAACAGCGTACGTTGAAAGGCTGCCAGGTCATCGAGCATGCGTTGCGGCGGTTCGATCGAAACTCCAGCATGAGCGAATAACGCCCCACGTGCTTGTTCTTGCAGAGTTCCAAAGCGTCCATCGTGTTGATAACCGCCGGTGGTGTTGGGGCCAATTGGATCCTGGCCCAGGATCGGAATCCGAGGCGGTGGGGGAGGCCATATCGGTAGTGTATTGTCCGGACCGGAGATTGCCGTGTTGAGAACGGGCATCACAGCTCGCCAAAGATCGACTGAGGTCTCGTCAGTTGGCTGACCGGTTTGTGGATCTATAAGCCTTACATTCGCAGGCAACGGCAATGTAACTCTGATGAGTGCATTGTCCACAAGGTTCGAATAATCCACTGCATCTACGCCGTTTGTTCGAAAGTCGTCAGCATCGATTGGACGGAACAACGGATCATCAGCATTCTTGTTGTACTGTCGCTTCGACTGTAGAGCTTCAAACCTTGCTCTGGCAGAAGCGGGAGAGAGCTGAAAGTTGTCTGCAGGCATATGGCAATCGGCACACGATCTTCCATTACCACCCAGCTGGATTAAGTTTCGGTCGTTGAAAGCCGCACGCCCTCTCGCCAACGTATCGCACGGCTTAACATCACAATTGAATTCAGATGAGCCCGTGCCGTTCCTGTCTTGTCCTAAGCCGGATTGGGGCAGCATAGACGCAAGGACCGCAATGAATGCGGCTGCCAGAAGAAAGATGGTTGACCCTTTGAATCTGTACATGTTCGACCTCCGTATTGCTTTGGTTGACCCGCAGATTTGACGTGGCGGATAATCATGCGCGAGCACAAAAAAGTCCTTCAAAATTCCCTAAACCTTCCTAATTTTTGCTAACAGGGTCGGTGAGCGAACCAGGAATGCACATCTTTGAGTTTGATTCCTTCCGTGTTGACACTCTCAGACGTGTTCTTCTTCACGATGATGAAAAGATCCGTTTACCCTCGAAGGCTTTTGAGATCCTCTTGGTTTTGCTTGAAGCTGAAGGGCGTCTGGTGGAAAAGGACGAGTTGATGCGCCGCGTCTGGCCAGACAGTGTTGTTGAAGAGAACAACTTGACTGTCAATATCTCAGCGCTGAGGAAAGCTCTGGCGGAGAGTCCTGGCGAGCATAAATATGTCGTAACGATACCGGGCCGGGGATACCAGTTCGTCGCGAAAGTACAACAGAATCATGAAAGCATTCCGATTCAGCGGAATGTTGAGAGCGCTGCGCCGCAAGAGACGGTCGGAATAGGTTCCATTCCCGTCGCCCAATCAAGAATCTGGCAGGTTAGGAAAACTCGATTAGCCTTTTGGTTTGTCGTAGCCACGCTGATTGCTGCTTCGGCGATGATCTTCTACGTCTATTACTCGCGCAATCGTGCAGCGAATTCTCAGGCTTCGATAACCTCGATCGCCGTTCTCCCCTTCGCAAATGAAACAGGAGATCCAAATACGGAATACCTTTCCGACGGAATTGCCGAAACGTTAATTAACAGACTCTCACAATTACCAGGCCTCAAAGTGATCGCACGGAGTTCGACTTTTAAGTACAAAGGCACGCGATCCGATCCGAAAGCTATCGCAGACGAACTGGGCGTACAGGCGATCCTAATCGGAAGGGTTACACAACGTGGCGAGAACCTATCGATCATTACCGAGCTTGTGAACGCCAGCGATAAAACTCAGATTTGGGGTGAACAATACGATCGCAAAATGTCGGACCTGGTAGCTATTCAACGCGACATCTCGCGAGAGATTATCGGAAATCTGAAACTCAAAGTTTCTCCCGGTGCAAAAGAAACTGAGGATCGTTACACCGAAAACAATGAAGCTTATCAACTATATCTAAAGGGAAGATTCTACTGGAACAAACGCACTATTGAAGCACTTGATAAAGCCATCGAGTATTTCAAGCAGGCCATTGAAAAAGATCCCGGTTTCGCGCTTGCTTACGTCGGTCTGGCAGACTCATATGTCGTGCCTGCTAACCGCCTGGCGCCACGAGAGTCGATGCCGAAGGCTAAGGAAGCAGCACTTAAAGCGCTCGAAATCAATGAGCGACTCGCAGAGGCACACGCCACACTGGGCCGCGCGTTGGCATCATATGATTGGGATTGGCCGGCTGCGGAAAAGGAATTTAAGCGTGCCGTCGAATTGAACCCGAACTACGCAGTGGCGCATCAATGGTACGGTGGATACCTTGGTGTGATGGGCCGTCCGGAAGAAGCCATCAGCGAAAGACGACTTGCTGTCGAACTGGAGCCGCTCTCTCTTATTATCAACTTTGAACTGGGAAGTGCTTATTACTTCTCTCATGACTATGATCGCGCCATCGAGCAGTTTCAACGGACGCTCGAGCTAGATCGGAATTTTCCTCCCGCCACCAACTTTCTGCCCGCTGTATACGAACAGAAACGAATGTATGCGGAAGCGCTTTCCGGTTTCAGGAAAGCGCGCAGTATAGCTTTGGAGAGTGAGAGATCTCTGGCAACTGGCGGCCTTGGTCATTTGTGTGCAGTGACGGGAAAGAGGTCTGAAGCTCTAAAACTCGCCGATGAGCTCAAGCAACTCTCTACGCGAGAGTATGTGCCTGCAACGAGCATAGCGTTGATTTACGCAGGCCTGGGCGATAAAAATCAGGCATTTGAGTGGCTCGAACGTGCCTACGATCAGCATGCTTTCCAACTGCAATGGATAACGCTGGAACCAAGATTTGACAACTTGCGTTCCGATGCGCGCTTTCAAGATCTACTTAAGAGAATGAGAATTCTTAAGTAACAAACGGTGCAGTTACGTTTCGATAAAGAGGTTTACGTCGACTGGAATGTGGCCTTAGCGGACGAGGTGATATCACCTCAGTTCACATCCCACGATTGGCCAAAAGCCCAGGCTTTCCGTAATTATTATTTAGCTATACGGTCAGCGGCTCCGCATTCATGAAATCAATCTCTCTGTGTATCTGTGAGCCTTCATCCACCACCACTTATATTTGGAACGATTGAAATCTCAGATCCCGCCACAACGCGAGTCGTAAGTCCGCCTGTGAACTGAATGTTCTCTTCGCCAACGAAAACATTGATGTGCTCTCGAATTTGTCCCTGTTCGGTAGCAATGCGATCTCGTAGACCTGGGTAGGACTTCCACAGCGCCGACAATGCGTCAGCTACTGTTGCCGGCCCGTCATCGATCTCAACTCTGCTGCGTCCGCCAGTGAATTCGCGCAGTGGTGATGGAATGTGAAACGTGATCACCTCTTTGTCCGCCCCTCTTCGAAAACCGTCAGCGCTTCCTCTGCGTTCTCTGCGTAGCAACCAACAACTTCTTGTTTTTTTAGCAAGATGTTCTGGACCCGAAGGGTCCGAAGTTAATAGCCGTGGGCGAGCGCTTTGCGCGAAGCCCACGGTAGTTAAGCAGCAAGGATTGAAGACCCTGAAAGGGGTCAAACAATCAGCCGACTCGACCCTTTCCGATTCGTTCCGTGGGCTTCGCGCAAAGCCGCTTACCCACGGCTATTAACTTTCATCCTTTCAGGATGGTTCGGTTGCGGCCTAAGTCGCTCTGCGTCTCTGCGTAAGAACTCGCGGACATCATTTCACCGAAGAGACGCAAAGAACGCAGAGTAAGCGCAGAGAAGAATCGCTCAGGTCGCTGACTTCCATCGCGATGAGTTCACAGTTCGAGTGGTTGATGCTTTTGTTACCGGCGCCGGTACCAAATTATCTGAGGCGTCGACAACCGCAGCTCTGATACATACTACCGGTGGCAACCCATCCATTATGTTCTGCCACGTCCGTCCCTCATCCTTCGACGCAAAGAGTTTTCCGCTTCGAGTACCGAAATAGATTCCGGGAGGATCGTATAAATCGTTTGTCATTGCATCTCGCAACACCGTCTCGTGTGCTCCCTTTTGTGGCAAGCCACGCATGAGCGGTTCCCATGAGGCGCCGGCATTACGCGTTCGATAAATTCGCAAGCGACCATCACAAGTGCAACGAAACTCGTCAGACTCAACTGGGACGATGTAGACGCAGTCTGGGTTCTTTGGATTCACGATCATCGGAAAGCCAAAATCCGAAGGCACTCCGTTGGCTATGTCGGTCCAGTTTTCGCCGTAGTCGTCCGAGCGATACAAGCCCCAATGGTTTTGCAGAAACAGGCGTTCAGGACGATTGGGATGCATAGCGATCTTGTGCACACATTGGCCAAACTCCGGATACTTCGTGGGCATGAACGTAACTCGAATGCCGCGATTCCGCGCCGTCCACGTGGATCCTCCATCGTCGGTGCGGTAAACGCCACCAGCTGAGATCGCGACATACATTCGTTGGCTGTTGGTTGGGTCAATTAGAATCGTATGTAATGCCAAACCTCCATTCGCCGTCATCCAGCGGTGCCGGTGCGGATGATTGAACAGTCCCTGGACCAACGACCATGTGTCTCCATCATCACGACTTTCGAAAAGCGCTGCTGGTTCTACTCCGCAATACAGAACCTCTGGTTCATCTGGTCTTCCCAGGGTTATCTGCCAGATGTTTTTCAGCGAAACTCCACTTTCGCCTGGAAATCTAATTGCGGCTTCCTGAGGATTGGTCCAACTCTTTCCGAAATCGTCTGTGGATCGGAGTACTGTGCCCCAAACACCCTGTGTCGAAGCCCACACACGACGTTTCCCGCCCCGTCCGTCATAGGCGATGGCGTAAACAGCCTGACCGTGAAAATATGGCCCGCCAACTTTCCATCGCGCACGTTGAGCGTTTGATTGAAGAAGGAACGCTCCTTTTGTGGTTCCAACCAATAAGAGAAAGTCTCCCTTTTTAACGCTAACGTGCTGCACCCCGTGATGAATGGTGGTGGTGGGTGCATTGCTCCGATCGGGTCCTGGATCATTAGAGATGATCGCAATCGACTGCACGGCCTCGAGTGCTGCTTGAACTTCGCTTGCTCTTTGATAGCGTTGCGCTGGTTCCTTTACGAGACAGCGTTGGATGATCGCCCACAGACCCGGCGGCACTGGCGGGCCGAGCGCTTTTGGTTGTTCGCTCAGAATCGCAGTGCTGAGTTCAAAAATAGTGCGACCGGCGAATGGCATTTTCCCGCAAGCTGCTTCATAAAGCACAACTCCGAGTGCCCATATATCACTGCGATAGTCCGCTCCCTCTCCGCGCAAAACTTCGGGAGCCATGTATGGCAACGTTCCGCTTACAGTGGATTGATCTTCGTGCGAACCGAAGGTCCAGGTAGTCGCCTGGGATACGCCGCTTCCGATGCGTTTCGCCAGGCCGAAGTCCAGGACTTTGACCAAACCCTCAGCTGTAATGACGATGTTCGCACTTTTTAGATCCCGGTGAACGATGCCTTTATCGTGAGCACGAGCGAGTGCGCTGGCGATCTGAACGCCATACCTGAGAACCGACTCAGCAGGTAAACCAGTCTCTTCGCTAAGCGTACGCAGCGACTTTCCCTCGACTAACTCCATCACAATATAGAGTTCGCCATCAGTCTCGCCGACTTCATGTATGGTGCAAATGTTTGGATGGGAAAGAGAGGATGAGGCCCGCGCTTCATGAAGAAGGTTCTGGCTTGCTACTGATTCCTGCTTAACTACCTTCAGAGCCACGTCGCGGTGCAACAGTTCGTCGCGCCCAAGGTAGACAACGCCCATTCCTCCTTCACCAATCTTCGCGACGACGCGGTAATGACCGAGCACCTGGCCTATCACGGAGTGCTCCTTTCGCGCACCAAGCGCGTCTGGAGAAGGATCCGGTTCAACAAAACTGCAAAGATCTTAGACCGCATGCGTTCGAAGATTGATTCCGGCGAATTTGAATTCCTTTGGTTGAGATTTTTCAGAAACTCATTCTAGATTCCGACCCGATGTGGGTCAAACGCGCTGTTTTGTGCGTTAAAAAAGCCTGGTACTTCGGGGATGCTGCCGTAACCGTATGTTAGAATTCGCCCATGGGTTTTAGTCTCACAAATAATCAAATTCTTAAGCAGGAACCTGACGGTACCGTTCGTGTGAAAGGCTCGCGAATTACGCTCGATACGCTTATTGCTCTCTTCAAAAGAGGAGAAACTCTCAACGAAATTCGGCAGGGATTTCCTTCACTCTCCCGGACCCAGGTTACTCAGACACTAAACTGGTATCTCGATAACCAAGAGAGTGCCGAGGATTACTTCGAGGCGCGAAAGTTTCAAGCTGATGCTCTACGCAAGAAGATCGAAAGCGACCCTCAGAACGTTGTGCTTCGCAAGATTCTCCGCAAAAGACGTGAACAACTAAACAAAAGCTAACTAAAGCCTCATTACGCAATGCTTCGTCCTTGTACAAACCCCGCTGTGCCAAAGCGACGGCGGGCTTTGATCTCTAGCGGCTTTGCCGCGCTTCTTGCGGAAAGGCTCTGCCTTTCCGATCACCTCGCAACATCTTCGCGGCTATGCCGCCAAGGCGGAGCCTCAAAAACAGTAGAGTCACTGACGGAAAGCCTGAGGCTTTCCGCAACGGTAGCGGCAAAGCCGCAACAGAGCTGACTCCGTCTTCTCCCATTCCTTGACGCGCTCGCCCTCTGGTTTCCCTATTACCTTTCCACGAAGCGACAAAATCAGTCAGCTCGAGATCAAACAGTGATCGCCACTGATCGCAGATGTTGCTGAACACTCAGATGTCGAACCGCCAGCCACCAACAATTTCGGACATAAGTTCGACCCGTTCCGCGAGTTCGAGAACGCGTAAACGACCACCACGTTAAAATTGGCAGCGGCATTGATTCTCTACCGGCTTTGCTCTCTATGGCTTTGATCTCGCCGCCGGTTTTGATCTCTAGCGGCTTTGATCTCTCCGGCGGCTTTGATCTCTCCCCCGGCTTTGCCGTGCTCCTTGCGGAAAGGCTCTGCCTTTCCGATCACCTCGCAACACCTTCGCGGCTATGCCGCCAAGGCGGAGCCTCAAAACAGTAGAGTCACTGACGGAAAGCCTGAGGCTTTCCGCAACGGTAGCGGCAAAGCCGCAACAATCTATGACCTTCAACATCGCAACTGCGGCCAATGCTCAGTTTCTTCACTGGCCAACTACTCAACGTACAACCGCTCGATATTCATTTCACCTCCCTCAACCCGCCGCACTACCTGCGCAAGATACGGATCCCTTATCTCCAACGCATACCGGATCAGCGAACGAGTTTGTCTTGGTATCGAGCTGTTGCTTATGAGCAATCGCGCGCGTCGTTTAAGAGAGGCGTCGATAACATGTGGTGTTTCTTTGCTGGCTGATGTTTCTTTGCGGTTTGATGCTTCTTTGCGCACCGATGCGCTACCATGACGAGCCATGATCTTCAGCCTTTCTTCGGAAGGTTGATGGTCTAGGGTCGGCTTTGTGTTGATAGCACAAACCGGCCCGCTTCTTTAATGTGCTTCTCCTGAGGAGGTTGAGGCGACTCTACCGCTCAGATTTTCGCTTGTCAGCAATTAATTAATCTGATGTAGGTAGCACATGATATGTCCGGTTGAGATAGCAAATGAAATGTCCGCTTTCGGCGGTGTAAGGTGGGAGCTTTTTGTGGAGGCACATGAAGCACTACTCACAAGCCGCAGTGGAGCGGACCATGAAGATACAAGAAGTGATCATGCGGGCGATGGCCAAGAAGCTAAAGTGGTATCAAGCGGCCCAGATCCTGGGCATCAGCTGTCGGCAAATGAGACGAATGAAGGAGCGCTGGGAGAAACGAGGGTATGACGGGTTGTTTGATCGGCGTCGTGGAAAACCCTCACCGAAACGAGTGCCGATGGCGCGGGTGCAGGAAGTACTGCGCTTGTATCAGGAGGAGTACTACGACTTCAACGTGAAGCACTTTCACGAGAAGCTGAAGAGCGAACATCAGATCAAGTTGAGTTACACGTGGGTGAAGACGGCGTTGCAAACCGCGGGCCTGATCCAGCGGGAGCCCCGGCGCACCAGGCATCGCAAACGTCGCGAGCCGCGCCCCCTGTCCGGGATGATGTTGCACATTGATGGCAGTAAGCATCAATGGTTTGACGACGGTTGCTACTACGACTTGATTGTGGTCCTGGATGATGCCACCAATGAAGTCTACTACGCGCAACTGGTAGCAGAGGAATCCACGGTTACGGTGCTGGCGGCGCTGCGGGAAGTGATCGAAAAGAAGGGGTTGTTCTGTTCCCTTTATTGCGATCGGGCCAGCCACTTCTTCTTCACGCCAAAAGCCGGCGAAAGAGTGGATAAGCATATAACGCAAGTGAGCAGGGCCATGGCCGCACTCAATATTCGGATGATCCCCGGTTACTCACCGGAAGCACGCGGGCGCAGTGAACGAAACTTTCGCACCTGGCAGGGGCCGGTTGCCACAAGAGTTGCGGATTCGCAATCTGGACACCCTGGCGGCGGCCAATGAGTTTCTGCGCACCAGTTATATCGCCTTCTTCAATGCCCAGTTTGCCCACGAGGCGAAGGAGGTCGGGACCGCATTCACCACCTGCCAGCGCGAGGATCTTGAGCTCGTCTTCGCCCTCCATTATGAGCGCACCGTGGCTCGTGACAACACGGTCGAGTATGGAAATCGCGTCTTGCAGATTGAGAAAACAAAGTGGCGCTTCTCGCTGGCTGGCTGCAAAGTGACCGTCTATCAGCATGCCGACCACACGATCAGTATCGGCTATGGACCACACATTGTTGGTCGCTATGACGATACTGGTCAGCCGCTGCCGGCACCTGCTCCAGCGAGCCGCAGCAGTAAGCAGTCAGCGGATCGCAAAGCGCCACGATCGAAACGCACGCCAGCTGTGGAAATGACGCCCTGAGGAAAGCGAAAAAGCGTCGCTTCCCTCAGGGCTTGGAAAAGTCACGCTAAAAAACAGCGTGACTTTCCCACATTTCCACAGCTGCTACTACTGGATAAATAGATGACTAAAGCAAAAACAAAAACCGGACATTTCACTTGCTACGAAAAGCGGACATTTTAATTTGCTACCAACACAATTAATTAATCAATTAATTAATCTGATGGAGAGGTTTCAATTTCATTGATTAACGTCCAACCTGTGGGTCGATTCTCTTTGAGACGAGAATTTCTCGGAGTCTTGCCAACCTCATTATTTCAACATTAACCCCCGCGGTTCGTCTAACACCCCAACATCTTACATAACGTTTGAGGTCGAGTTTCACAAACATTGATAATTTCCAACGTTATGAGGCAAATTCATTTCGTACTCACAAAGCAGAAGTTCAAAGGACCCTCACATGCCCAAACCAAAAGTTAGGTACACCCAATAGCTTGCTCGTGTTACAGACGTGATTCACACGATAAGGAATGAGCGAGTCATCCTGGCTAGAGATCTTGCAGCTATTTATGGAGTTGAAACTCGCACCCTAAACCAGGCAGTAAAACGGAATCTTAAAAAGTTTCCTCCGGATTTCATGTTTCAGCTGACCGAAGACGAAGCGAGAGAATTAGCGCGTTCAAGATCACAAAATGTGATCTTGAAGCGTGGGAAGAACATCAAGTATCTCCCTTATGCATTTACTGAGCACGGAGCAATCATGGCTGCCAATGTGCTGAGCAGCGACCAGGCTGTGACAATGAGTGTCCATGTTGTAAGGGCATTTGTGAGACTGAGAGAAGTTGCCCTTGTGAATGCAAACTTCGCACAGAAGCTCCAAGACCTTGAAAACTCATTAACGGCCCGACAGGACATCCACGAAAAAGCAATTCTCAAACTCATTGCGCAGGTAAGATTTCTCCTGAATCCATCAAGCTCACAGAATGTGAGCAAGAAACAGATTGGGTTTCGCAAGTAATCTCGGACCAAGCCTCTTAGGCGCGCAGCAGCATAAACCCAACACAATCGATAAAAAACCCGCATGCCTAACCTTGAGATAGTTAGGGACAGCCGTTACCAAAAGACTTCACCTTCCTAATTGTCATTGAGACCGTACGGCTTGCGGGTGTGAAGACGTTCCTTCCAGGAGTTTTCGAGTCGAATGACCTCGCGGGCCTCGAGATCGGGCGATACGCGCTGAAGAATTGTGAATCGGAAATTCGACGGCTCCCGCGAACGAAGTAACCGATTCCCTCCGTGCCCGACTGAAGAATAATTCATCCACCTACCAAGAAGATTGTCATTGCCGTAGGCGGAGCCCACATAGCCTTTTCCATCCGACGTATCAAAGATGTAGTAAACACCGCGCCATTCGGATAGCTTCGACTTCCAACTTGCCGGCAGCACCCGAAGCTGCTCCCAGCTAAATTCCAACTCATCCCAGTTCGGCAACGTGTTCACAAGCGCGCTCTCTTCCAGAATTGCATGGACAGCCATTTCGTTACGATGAGCACGTCGCCACCACGATCGTTCCGGAGGCGGCCATTCGACTATTAGCTTGCCTTTCCACGAAGCGACAAAATCAGTCAGCTCGAGATCAAACCAAAGCACGGCTTCTCTATCAGAAGGTTTAGCCCACCCCTCCATTCCTAGCTTCTTGAGTTCTACATAAGCCGGAACTTTCCAATATTCGGTGTAGGTAAGAGGTGTCGCCTTTGCTATCGAATACAAACCTATAAACAGAGCCGTGCCGGGTTTGTTACCTACAAAGGATGCAACATAGCCAGTCCCAGTCAGGGAATTCATGGCTCGTTCTAGCTTCTCGTACTGAGTTTGTTGATAGGCGTTGAAGAGATCAGGCCTTTCACCAGCCAACCATGGAAGTATTTTTTTGAGTTCCGGTTCTTTGGGTCGATGGCGAAGAACCAAGACACTCGTTGGGTCGATGGAGTTGGTAAGTAAGAGATCGTTCAGCTTCATCTCGATACAAACCAGGTTGGGTTCACCGTCCCCTGCGAAAAAAAACCGAACACGCAGTAAGTGGCCCACCTCGTCAGGTAATTAAGCACTTCAAAAAGAAAGCTTCAATTCCCGAATCATCTGCAGAAAGGTTATGCAACGTGTGCCTTTAGCTTGGCATACATCAGGAATACGCGGCTTATTCATTTTTCCCGTTACAGGTTCGCCAGTAACCACGACGGCGTTGCGCTCAATGGCAGTGGCAATGACAAAAGGATCGGCCTTAGACCGACCTCGCAGCGTATCGACTAGTCTTGGATAATCACGCAGGAGGTCCACGGCAATTAACTGAATCTCTTCACTCAACGGCACGAGCATGTGCTTGCGATTCTTAACCCAATCATGAAGCTCGTCTGCTTTCTTTTCTAGTTCCGCGTACACTTCTTCGCTGGAGAAGATTTCGCCTGCATTGATAGAGGCATCAATATTTGTCCACAGTGTGGGAAAAACATCAGGTGGGTAATAACGCTCCCATCCGTCAAGCCAGCCACTTGTGTCTATGCAGTAAGGCATTTATAACAGGGCCGGTGTGGGCGGCCTCGTGAGTAATTCGCCAGCGACCTTGTCCAGATACTTCAGTTTTATGCCCAGATAGTCAGAGAGGTCTCCGCTGCTTATCACATTGCGTTGATAACCCTCGAGCACCAGGGAGACAAACGAACGACCCAGGGAAGAAACGACCTTAACCTGAATTGGCGGCCCGCCATCGCCTCGTGGAGCTGAGAACCAGGATCGCTTTTGCCATTCCCGGCGTTTTTCGCGGTACAGCGCGTTCGAAACACGTTGTAATGACACCAGCCTTCTCAGAATCGCTTCGGCGCTCACTTTGATCCGATTCGCGAATCGGCGCAGCAACTCGTTACTCCCTGTTAGCGCGTCGGGATACTTTTCAACCTCTTCGAGAAATTGTTTTCTTGGCATCAGGGTAGCTGCAGCAAAGCGGTTGCTTGCGCGTTCCAACACCTGATCTTCTGGTAAACGTTTTCCTTCAATGGCACTGGTGTGGTGGCCACCATTCGTAAAGAGAATGTGAATAAACTCATGAAGCAACGTGAAGATTCGGCCGTGAGGAGCATCAGCATTATTTAAGACAATCAGGGGCAGTGAACCATGAGTCACGCCCGTTCCGCGCATTTCTTCCAAGTCAATCCCGCCAGTTTGAAATACTAGAATCCCGAGGTTCTCAATTGCTTCGCGCCAAACGTTCAGGGCAACGTAAGGGCTTGCCCATTCAAGCTGCTCTTCCCAGGTAATCCCAAGCAGCTCTCTAATTCGCTGTCCGACTACTTCAGGATCTTCAGTGGGATGCGCCGATGCATTTATGTCTGGCAGGGGTTCGCCTAGCCTCTCGTACAATTCGCGCGCGGCTTCTCTGCGAAACAGCGCCGACCGCAGTGCAAGTCTTAATTCAGTAGATTCATACTGAGGGGTAACACTTGGTAGCCGTCTAAATTCGCGCTGCGGATCGAATCCCTTTGGCGGTTCCGATAAGAAGAAAACCGCCAACGGTCGTTTGTAGATGTCCCCGAGTTTACGGAGTTGCGGGATGCTTGGTCGCGAGTCACCTCGTTCCCATTCCTCAAGGGCTTCAACTTTGACGGCCGCTTTTTTGGCGGCAACTTCAATCTCAAAACCCGCAGACTCTCTTGCCCAGATGAGCAAGGTTGGCTTGATTAGTGCTGGGATGCTACGAGGCATACGATAACTTAAACTTAAATATGAGACTCCTCAAGCCTCTTAGAAACCATGTACCTATGCAGGTCTTAGGCAGCCCAATCGGCACATATCAATTCCGCTTGCTGGGTGGTCTGACTGCGGGTCGCGATTCCTTTTGTAAATCCGGCGTGAAACCACACTCCAAGGCCTGTCGTTCTGGGCCATAGCTCTCGTGCACATTTGGTGCAAACGACATACTTTACTTGGCCAGACTCCTCGCATCCACGAGAATCTCTGGAGTTGAGCTTTCTTATCTGCGTCATAGAAAAATCTACGATAGTGATTTAGCCAACTATCTCAGATCAGTGCTGACGTCGAATCCCAAGCAGATCACTATGCTGAGCAATTTGTTCATCAAGGCTGCGATCATAACGAATAGCGATGACCCGGTAACCACGGTTGGTTAGCTCCCGCCTCAACTCGTCATCGCGAGTTGACTGTCTAATTTCGTCATGTACAGTACCGTCGCAAAAGACACAAACGTTGGGCTCGTAGAAGAAATCTGGGATGCACGAGAAATCCTTGATTGGTTTTTGGGCTTCATCTGGTAATCGATGGTGACCATCCGCTAACGCATGGAGAAAACGTCGCTCGATCTCAGATCGAGAATCCGTAAGCGAACGTAGCCACTCGAGATGGGCTGGCCAATCTCTGCCTCCGATTCGCGGCAAGGTTTTACTTCTGCTGAGATCTAAAAGTGTTTGCACAATTCGTTGACGGTTGAGTTGCAACGCTTCCATTTGGTTACCGAAACTCATCAAGCATTCATAGCAAGCAGCTTGGCATTCGGTCTTGAGATCTTCGCCGTTTTCGTCGTAGTGAATTCGCGTTAATGCTTCTTTAGCAATCTGCGCGATGAGGCCGCTCTCTTCTACCAGTCGGCCAAGAACCCCGACTCCACCCTCTGCTGCTTCAAAGAAAAGAATTGAACGATGCTCGCCAGAGCCGATCCGCTCAGCCGACAACTCAGACTCTTCGAGCTGAAAGAACTGCTCACACCCGCGCTGGAGTGCGTATTGCAGCGATGTGGTTAGGATTTGATCGTTTTGCAATTCTGGCCGCGTCAAACGAACAAGCAAGATATTCTGAGTTCCCTGAACGCTTAGCTTTACGTTCTCTAATCGTCGCGGTCGGGGAGTACCTCGTGTTGGCTGTGGTGCGGCGGAGAAAACTTCGCCGCTTTCGAAATCCACCAGAAATCCAGGAGAACCAGCAGCGCGCCAACCGTGATTGATGCGTAAGAGCGTTGCGGCGGGTCCGAAGGTAAGTCGAAGGATCGGTGTTCCTTCGAATTCAACATCGGCCTGCTTGACTCTTTGGACACCAGCATCCATCGAGAATTGAAAGGAGGTTTCTAAGTCATAACCTCGCCGCCTTCGCTCTTCTTCATCGCAGGTTATCCGCTCACGGCGACGGACCCGAACATTTGGCATTTCCAATAATGGAACCAGCAGGGAGTTCTCGCCGTCGAAGCGAGCATCACAGACGGCGCAAAGATCGAGGTTTGTTTCGCAAAAGGCTCCACATGTCCCGCAGAGCCTTCGCTGATTTCGGCGCTCATCGAGTCCGCCCGGCGGAGCTTGGAAACTCACGATCTCCCATTTTGCGCCTTCGTGGTAAAGGATATTGTTAGGCGCAAACTCTCGCAGTGCAAGAAACCGCGGTCTCGAAATGAACTCTCCCTCTTCACGCGGCACCCATGCTCTGATCGGTAGGGCCGGGAAGTTGTAACCAGGAAGGAAACCCTCACTTGCGAGATATCGATAAGGATAAAAATCGCTCTCCTCTCGTGAGACATTGATCTGAAGCAACAAGCTACGTTGTCGAAGAGCTTCTTGTTGTTTTGCGACAGCTGCCGCCTGGTCATCGGCCCGCCTCGCCCGTAGCAAGTCATTTTGCGCTTCGAGCAACTGTCGGGTGGCTGTTCGGTATAGTTCGCGCCACCGGTCGAACGCATCATTGAACTGTTGAGGAGCCTCTTGTAGAACACGGTCAATCCAAGACTCGCTAAACCACGCCGCAGTAGCTAAGACATCAGCATCGGCATTGAGAATCTTTTGGACTCGACCGCGCAACTCATACCGTGATGCTTCACCAAGTTGAATTTGACCAGCAGCATTTGGCCTAAGTGGTAAATCATCCACATCTGTGTCGATCACTTCTTCGATGGATTTGCCCAACGGCAACCTAACTTGAGCTAACCAGACGGCATTCAAATGTGCTGTTAGAAGAGCTTCGTTAGTAAGGTCCAGTCTTGGCGGCCTAACACTACCGGCGACCATTTCTTCGCGGCGACGAAAAAAATACTGGTCGTGACTATTCAGTGCTCCAGCGTAAGTGAAGATTAGACCAGGTTGACCCTGCCGTCCTGCGCGACCACTTCGCTGTGCGTAGTTCGCTGGAGTCGGCGGAACATTTCTAAGGTGCACTAAATCCAGATCGGAGATATCAACGCCGAGCTCCATGGTTGGCGAGCACACGAGATAAGGCAGTCGCCTTCCAAGGTCTGCCTCCTTTGTTCGATCAGCAGGATCCCATCGAAAGCGCCTTTCACGTCTTTCTCTCTCTCCAACCTTTACAACCTGAGCAGTATGCTCGCGTGCTTCAAGTGCGGCGAGCGTTGCCGCAGAATCACTGTAGAAACGTTGAAAGAATTGATTCACCGGTGGCGGTGCCTCCGTGTAACCAAGACCTCGAGCGCGTTTTGAATAGATCAGGTCGACCGGTGGCGGACTTCCGTCGCCAAGTTGCCACCTCAGGCAACTAACGTCGAGTTGGAAAAACTGATGATCCTCCACGGGATTGAGGCGACTCAAGAAACCTTGTCCTACTAAAAGTCCGATGAAGGCTTCCAGGAAATCTGGATATTGCGCCGTCGTCAGCCCCAAAGATCGTTTCAAAAATCTCCCCAACGCGCTTCGCTCACCCAGACTGATCGCATCAGTTAGTCTTTGCGACTGGCCACGAATCACAAACCGTTCTGCGAGTCGAATTTCATCACTGTAGGGATCCAATCCCCAAAACTCATTGAGGTATTGTTCAGCTCGTCGTCTGATTTGTTGTTGATTAGTTTCCTCCAAACAGCGGGCTGCGATTGCACGCTTACGTCTGAAATGATCCAGCACCGTCCGAAGCAGGACTTCCCGCTCACTCGGAGAAAGGTCTTCAACCAATGAGTCAAAGCCCCAGTGTTTTTGGTCCGCGCAAAGTTCCGTCAAGCCGCGATACGCGATCTTCAATAGCCCGACTTGCTCCAGGTTTGGTTGCACTACTCGCCAGCTTCGTCGCAAGTCTTCATAAAGGCGGTATTCGGTGAGCTCAGTAAAAGCACGCATCACATCTCGAGCTGCAGGTGACTCGGGATCTAGATCGGCGTTCCGGGCGATGTCGCGCATGCCAAGACCACAGGACGAAGCAACCTCTCGAGCAACACTGTCAAACGTAAGCTCCTTCTCTTTTTGGAGTGCTCCATACAAAGCAGACCGCAGCAAAGACATATGAACGAAATCGTTGAAGTGTCCTGCTTGAAGTGAAGCATCCTGGCGATTGTCGGTGAAGGACAAAAGCTTATCGCGCGCGACCCCAAGACGTCCGGAGTGTCTTAACAAGGATGTTGCGAGCACAGTTGTTGCACTGCTACGCGCCTCGCTTGATATTGATGCAAGCTTAGTGAATTCCTGCTCGCGATCTGTATAAAACACTCCGCAAGCGAGGCAAAGCAGAAAAGGCGACCGCTGCCACCACATCTTCACACCACCGCCACCGGGTTCAGTTGAATAAGCGCCGTCAGAACTGACGAACACCGGAGAAGGCACTCGGTCTCTTCTGTTTTGTCTCATGCGCCCATTTGGATCGCGCCATTCCTCAGGTATTCGATCCTGGCTCCAATCGTTTTCCGCTGGAGCCAGCATCAGGTAACCAGGACTATTTTCGTCGAGCTCAGTCTGCGTTCCAATTGGATGTGGTACGAAACGATCCTCTCCCCGGAGCACGTGGCAGTACTCCTGACCGCACTGTCGACAAAACTTAACAGGAACAAATATGCGACCGCCGCCCGCTTGAATTTGTCCTTCCAGTGAAAACTCCCGTGCGCTGGAGTCTTCAAGCGTTGTAAAGAGGGCACGCCCTTGACCAATAAACTGATGCAACTTGAAAGCGAAGGCACGACCACCACCATCACGTGGTAGGTCTCCCGCAACAGTCAGTAACTCTCTCAATCTTTGCTCGCAAACCGCATTGTCAATTCCGCTCTCTTCTGCTAGATGCTCTGCGGCCGACTTGAGGGTGATAGGCACGCGTCGTTTAAAACGTTGGTCGCCCTCGTTTTCGATCCCAAACTGAAACTCAGCCCAACGAGCTAATGGATGTTTGCGAAAATCTGCGATTGAAGTAGGAAGGGGCTGACCTAAAGCGGTTGCCAGTTCAGAATGTGTGGGAACCCCGACTTCCGTGAATGGAACGAGCGTCTCTTCGATCACGTGCTGTTCGGAAAAGTCATGACCGAACAAGCGAGTTGCAAAACCTGCAACAGCCGTTCGACGTTCGAGCGGTGAAGCGTTGCGGTTCGTAACCATCGTTGCGCTTGTTCCAATGTGTATGAGTTCGGTAGCAGCAGCGCGTTCCTTCAACCGTCGTATGAGCAAGCCAACGTCTGCACCCTGCCGCCCTCGATACGTATGTAGCTCGTCGAACACCAGGAAACGCAAACCTCCGCCTGCTCGATCTAAGAAACGCTGATCCTCGGGCCGAACGAGAATGTATTCGGCCATCACATAATTGGTGAGCATGATCTGCGGCGGATGTTGACGGAGCTCAACCTTCTTATCCTCGCTTGTCTCGCCTGTGTACTTAGCAAATGTAATTGGAAATCGCTGACCAGTTCTTCGTTCGTAGACCTGCTTGAGTTGTTCAAGCGATTGAAGCTGCGAATTCACCAGTGCATTCATCGGATAAATAACTAGTGCTGCAACCCGATCGTTCGTGTGAGGATGCCGCAAAAGATCATCGATGATTGGTAAGAAGTACGTGAGACTCTTTCCTGAGCCAGTGCCACTCGTAACTACGTAGCTTTGTCGTTGTCGAAATAATTCGAGCGCCTCGACCTGGTGTTTATATAGATGAAACGGTTCGCCGCTTGGAGTGCGAAAGATTCGTCCTGCCTCTTCGTGCAGCTCACCGCGAGTGCACAGGTCATCGATAGTTGCGGTTCGGGGATAAGAAGGGCTGACTTGCAGGAGAAAGTCTGGCCAAAGCCGGGCTTCATCTACCAGGGATTTATCTACAAACGACCGCACACGATCATCCGCAATCGTGAAGAAGGAGCGAACGAAGTCGCGATAGTCGGCGAGGACAGAGGAGTGAAGTTCAAATATGCTCATGCTTCTTAACCAATCCTATTTGCACTTTCCAGATGCCTTAAAGCGTCGCCAGCACGGAGACAATTCCGGGATGACCGGAGCCACGTAGCTGTAGTCAGGGTAATTCTTTCCTCAATTGAACTACATCCCATCGTGTGACGATGCCCATGAGTTTTTCCTTTCGGTTGCCACTCTGCGTAATGAGAGCAGCTTCTAACATTTCGCGTTCGGCAAACAATGTCGTCAGCTCAATAGTCGTGAGCGATCGTGGAACGAACTCATAATTTGATCTCCGTTCCTCCTCGCCTAGAACCTGCTTGACAGAAATATCTGAGACCTCGATCAAGGACAGCACTTTCGAGGTGTGATGCGCAAACCAGCGTGTGATGCCATTCTCAGTGAGTAGCCCTTTGAACTGATTCGCATCGTAAACGGGAAACTGTGAATACTCGCGATCGTTGATTAGAGCCAGCACCTTGGCAAGTGAGTCATCTGGTTTGATTGATTCAACAGACTTCTGGAACTTTGGTAGGACTCTTTGAGGATGAATTAATCGGTCGCGAATCTCCTCAATTTTCTCGACAACGAATGGCGCAGGTACGGCGATGTAGGCTTTTGGTTTTACCTTCTCATGCACAAGCACGTTACGTAAATCGGCGAAGGTTCTTAGGTCAGTGTAGTCAGTGCTACCAATTTTCTTCTTGCGAAAATAGTCTACGATGAGTTGGGCAAAACTAGTTTGCGGGTCCCGATGTAAGATATTGCGCAAATGCCGATCAATGGCGTTGTAAGCGACTTCAAATCGCTCAACTTGCTCGTGCTCTTGAGGATTGAGATAGGTCATTCTATCGCTTTCGTTTTTGGAAGCTAAGTCACGTGCTTTGAGCAACCTCTGCCGGTTCATTGCGCTCGGTTGCCGCTATCAATAGATTCAGTTCCAACAATCGACGCAATAATTCCCGTCGGGCTGATGGCGAAATTGTGAAGCGAACCTGACCGCGATCGTTCGGGTGAAAGTCATGACCCAGCGCTAAGTCGGACCAGCCGTAACAATTGAGGATTACATTGTCCAATTGCGAGTGAAAGTCGCGTAGCTTCATTAGGTCAGCATCTCTACACTCGCGATTGTGAACCAGATTATAAGTTCTCGTTAGGCCGAGCTGCCTAGCTAGCATAATGTGTTGTCGATGCTCGTAATAAGCTTCCCCGATCTCTTCCGCTTGGGCGTGTGAGACGGCGGAAACGTTTTGTGGAAACGCGAAGGTTTCGAAGCAGTCCGTAGGAGTGTAACGAACGTCAGTACGCATAGTCGACGCATTCCTTCGCACCCATGCCTCGTGAATGTTGGATTGCAGAAGAGCAAAGTGGTAGTAGTCATCGAACGCGAATACGACTACCATATGTGAGTAAATCCACTCTCTCGGTACGAGGGAAATCATGTGCATCTGGCTAACCTCAGACCGCGCTAACGCGCCTTTGAGATTACTTATTGCCCTTCGCATTCCGGGGCGGTAGTTTCCAAACTGCCACCACCTTTCCCGATGTGCGCGATCTCCTGGACCCCTTAGTCGCTCGCGGTCAGGTCTTACCCTTTGTTCTACGATCCGTAGTAGATCAGGGTAGTTGCTTGCACGATCTAACGACCAATCTCGAAAACAGATGACATACCTATTGGGTCGTTGATCTGAATTGGTATTCAAGTCCTCGCCATTTAGATAAGGGAAGAGACATTCTGAATTCTTGGGATTCAGTTCTATCAATTCGCAGGCTTCGTCTCGTTCGACTACAAAGCCTATGCCTCGTACGAAATCCCCAATAAATGATTTCGCATGATTTTGAAGAAGCCGTTGTGCTTGTGTCTCAGGTTCATCATCTAAACGCGATGAAATAAACTCAACCTCGTTTGAATCGAGGACACAGGGCCGAACTGAAGAGACTCGCCCCGTTCCAACGCCTAGCGCGAGCAGGTTAACCTCGACGTTTGCTCGTCCCGGCCACTTCACGAAGCGTTGAGCGAATTGGACAAATCCCCCCCTTTCGAGAATCGTTGCCAATCCGCTCTCTCGAGTATCACCCTGTCCGATAGTGTTCGTGGCAATCAGCCCTATGCGACCTCCAGGAATCAGTGCGTCGAAGGCTTTCCGGAAAAAGCCTGCACACAAATCAGCAGTATTTGTAAAAGGTGCATACAATGTGTTAAGCCAATTTCGGTAACGCGGTCCAAATGCGGTTGACAGCTTTTTACCTCCCATGAACGGCGGATTCCCAATGACTACATCGAATCCCCCACGGCCAAACACCTCGGGGAATGCAAGTGATAGATGAATGAAGCGATTCACGTCAGCGGAGTCGCTGACCCACCTTGCGAGTCGTACATCGCTGATCAAGGCGCGGGTCAACGCCGATCTCAATACCTCTGTCGTTACATGTGATTGATTTGGTTGAAAGTGTTGAAAGAAGGCAGCGGTCCAAACGTCACAAGCCAAACGGAATCTCTCAAACTCGCGTCGGTGCTCGACGCGTTGGTATGCGTCGGCCTTGGCCCGAACTTGCTCAATCGTGTTTTCTGGCAGTTCGTCTAGGCTTCGCATCGCGTCAGATAATTCTCGAAGTTGCGCCGCGTAAGGAGCCTGAAACAGTGGTGCTTCGCGCTCTCTCGCATTCGCTCTCCGCAATTCGCGCGCGATCGTTCGATCATCACCCTCAACTGGCTTGAACGCCTCATCAGGAATCCCGTGTTCCAATACTCCCAAATCCAACACACCAACAAGTGAATCGCCACAACGAATGCGGTGATCCAGAAAAGTGAGAGGCTTTCCGGCAGCATGACTCTCCAGCCATAGTGCCACTCGACACAGTTCGACTGCGAGAGGATTCTTATCGACGCCGTAAATGCAGTGCGTCATCACATCGCGAATGGCCTCGCGTACCGCCTCTGGTGAAGGCTCATCCGCCTCCGTGCGAACCGCGGCAAGTTCCTTTCCTAGCCGACGAGCGGCCGCAAGGAGGAAGTGTCCTGAGCCGCAAGCAAGATCGCAGACTTTGATCGAAAGAATCGTGGCCTCTTTGGCTTCCTTGGTCGCGGCATCACTTAACCTCTCCGCCAATACCGGTTCAAGTGCGTGTTGAATCAGCGGTGCTACCAATTCAGGTGGAGTGTAATATGAACCGGTAGAGCGACGTTCATTGCCCTCCGCAACTAGTTCGAAGCTTTTCGTACCTCCGGCCTCTGTCATGGAGGGTTCAAAGTCGAGCAAACTCTCATAGACTGATCCCAATTCCTCAACGCCCAGGGCCGCATAGTTCACGCGACGAGACACCCGTGTGTTTGTGTCTTCGTACCAAGCAAGGGACCAGAAAGCCTGAAGCAGATCATTGTTGGAAATCGAAAACGAATCTAAGGCGATCGGAGCAAAGAGTTCTCCGTTGAGAAGTGGCAAGCCCAATACGGCTGCCATTGGCTGGTGCTCCAAACTCGCCTGCGGTCTATCATCGCCAAGCACCCGCCAAAGAACTCGAAGGGATCGCCATATATCGTCATGATGAGTATAGGCCGCAGGTTGATCCACGAGCAGACGCAAGCGTCCAATGCTATAGTAATCACGATACAGCGGCTCCGCACTTAGAAGGCCGCGGTCCTCTGAAACAAGCAGAAACAAAAATCGATAAATCAATCGGAGCAGTTGGCGATAGAGGTTCTCGGCGGCAATCCGATCTGGTTCTGAACTCCCGGCCGAAGCTCGTCGGCACAAGTCATCATTTTCCGGGTGAGTTAAAAAACCCGCAGCCAAGCGTTCTATACAATCTTTGACACCATCACGGAGATGATCACGGACTCGGCCACCTTGTTCTTCAGAGTAGGCGTAGTACTTCTCGAGCAAAGAATCTCTAGCGTCGGCTTCACCCTTCGGTAAACGGGTGCAATGAATTAACCGATATAGCGCGGCAAAATCTTCAAAGCGCTTCTCTTCAACAATTCCTTGAAGATCAAACTCAACGTACGCCTGACGGCGAACGAAGGTGGTGTCGCGGAGAAGTCGCAGAGTTAACCCGTTGGTTACCAAACCCCAGAGCGATTCAGTTCGGTTGAGGTACCCCTGTACAAGTGAGTGCGGCGCGAGACGCGGCCTACCGGAAGTCGGAACACGACCAAGTTCCTGTCGCGCTCCGACAATATGAATTGGCGGCGCGTCTTCGGCTTCAGCTGCTCTATGAGAAATCGCGAAGTTCAATCCGTTTTCCACTTCATAACCACGCTGGTTGTACTTCGGTTCGTATCCCAATAGTCCAAGAAATGGAATCATCCACGCATCGCGCGTAACAGTTGTCCCGAGATCTGCATCGGAGAGTTTTTCAAGCCGATGCAGAAAGATTTCCCACAGCGCTCGCGTGTCGGCAAAGACGGCCGCTATTTCATCGGTGAGATTGCGCTTGGTATCAAGACCAAAATCAGCAGCTCGCTGCCCCGGCAATTCGGCGGCCAGCAGTTGATCAAGTAAGTCTGGTCCGAGCAGACCACCTTCTATTCGTATCGATTGAAAGGTCGACATTTAGACTACGGGTTGTAAAATAAGAAGTCCGAGAAGATCAGGGGGAAGCTGTGGCTCTACCGAAAGCTCACGTACTCTGAGAGAAACAGCCTGCCGAACGCGTTTGTGACTTCTTTCAAGTTCGCGGGATCTCTTTTTGATTTTTTCTTGAAGCGCTGGTTCGAGCAAAGGCCAAGTCTCGAGCGCTGATTCAATGAGTTCGTGCTTTTCACTCATCGGGATATTGGCGTCCGCTTTGGCCTCACCCAACAGTCGTAATACTTGAGCATCGTCAAGCTCCGAGTTGGAACCTGTGAAGCCTGTCACCAGTACCTCTTCCGAAAGCAGTGAAGCGCGTTGAGGTTGATTTACCAAATAACGAACTCTCAAAAGAAGAATCGTCGTCAGTTGCTTTATAGCTCGCGTCCTGATAACCCCGCAGCGTGAAGTCAACCCGACACCATGTTTCGTAAGCGCCTCTTCCATTAAGAACCTCGCCAACGTCACCACGAAGCGATGATTGCGACCTAAGTATTCGGCTCCTTCCGGAGTTGGCGAGACGAAGCTAATCTTCCACTCGGCATCCTTGGTTGAGGGAAGTGCGTATGTAATGGCGGAAGGCACAGTGCTTACCTCGTCTGGCTTCACCGATACACGAAATACATTGGTGACTTTGTCGCGAATGATTCTCAATCCAATTCTCTGAGCCGCATTGAACACAAACTCTCGCACTGCATCTGGATCACCAAGGACCGCATCAGTAGCTTCGAGTTCGCGCTTTACCTCGTCGGGTTTTATCGCCCGCTGAGCGAAACGAGTGCGACTAATTCGCTCACGTTCTGCATCCCGGTCCCACCGTTTGTGCAGTTCGTCAATTTCCGGTGCTTCTTTGCCAAAATCGAATTGGAGTTGATCGATTCCAGTGCGCCGGCCGCGCAAGAAAAGTGCGTTAAGTACCGCTTGCGTGACAGTCTCGCTTTCTGCTGGTACCGGCACATAGGTACCTAGCGTTCTGTGGATCTCTCGTGCTTTGTTCAGTAGAACATCAAGCACAATGCCATCAACAGCACTGTCAGGGCTGAAATAACGAATGGTCTTTACAAGTTTTGAGACCTGACCATACCGATCGACGCGGCCTTCGCGCTGTTCGAGACGGTTAGGATTCCAAGGTAGATCGTAGTGCAGAGCCGCATTGAAAGCGTGCTGGAGATTTATACCCTCACTTAAACAGTCAGTGGCTACAAGAACGCGCCGAGGTTCATTTGCCAGCTCATCAATCTTCGCGCGCCGTTCATCGTCACCTAATCGACCCGTAATCGCGACGACTCGAACATCGGGATACGAACGGCGCAGCGCTTTTTTTAGGCCCTCGGCAACATATTCAGCCGTTGCGATATACCGGCACCAGATGATTGGATTGAATCCCTGGCCGAGCAGTTTAGCTGTCAGCTCTGCGCAACCGGCGAGTTTAGTATCCGTGGATGTCTGTTCAAGTCCTTTCGCCAGTCGTCCGAGTTCACGGAGGCTGCGGATACCTTTGTCATCAAGTGTCGCTTCGGCGGATTCCACCGGTGGCGTGGGCTGATCGTCGTCAGTGATGTCATTTGAGGACTCAAATACAAACGAACGAAAGTCGATCTCGTCATCTGCGTCAGTCAAGGCATCATGTCTGATCTGCAGCGCTGCTAATGCGGCAGCCGGACTCGACATTACGCAGCGTAGCAAAGCAAGCGCACCCCAATAACGAACCCGCTGGTGACGCTTGTCTAACCCTTGTCCTGAACGCACCATCTCAGAACAGAAGTCGTACGTCTTCATGAAGAGGTTCTGATACTCACGAGACAATGTGTACGTTTCATCTACTGGATCACGTTTCGGAAAACAATGATCTCGTTCCCAGTCCTTCTCAATATCGCCTCGCGTGCGCTGTACGAAGTGGCGAGCAAGTTCGATTCGCTCCGACTCTTTAAGCAACGACACCTGCCACTGAATAAACTCAGGTTTTAATAGACCCAGAAGCGACTGGAAGGATTGTTCGATTCCTGAGTGTGGAGTAGCGGTGAGCAGAACCAGGTGCTGATTTTCATCTTTGGCGATTTCTTTGATGACTGCGTGACGCTGTTGTTGATTCTGATTCTGTCCTGATGCTGCCGCTGAACCATGTGCTTCATCGACGATGATAAATTCAGGTCGATCCAATAAGAAAAGGTGTTTATTCCGCTCACTCTTTACAAAGTCGATGCTGACAACCTGAATTGGATAATACTTGTAGATGCTCTCATTGCCTCTTTTTCGTCGTTCGAGTTGGCTCACTGTGCCCGAGCGAATCACTACAGCATCAAGGTTAAACTTTTCCGAAAGCTCTTTCTGCCACTGGTCGCACAAGTAGGGTGGGCAAAGAACGCAGATGCGTTTGATCTCGCCTCGCTCGTAAAGTTCACGAGCAATAAGCAAGGACTCGATCGTTTTTCCTACGCCAACATCGTCGGCAACTAGCATTCGAATCGGATCGAGGCGAAGCGCCATTAGCAGGGGAACGAATTGATAAACTCTCGGCCTAATGGAAATTCTGCCAAGTGAGCGGAATGGAGTCGCACCCTCACGAAGTGTTAGGCGTGCCGCTTGCCAAAGCAGATGGGCGCTCGCAGCGTCCGAGAGATCACCAACAGTGGGAGGATCGAAGTGCGAAGGACGAACTCGTTCTTCGCCGAGTTCATACCCGATGAGATTGCTTAGACCCTTATGTACAGCGACAACTTCATCAGTCGCACCGGTAAGAGGGCGCAACAAATACACGTTAGCATCGTCGTTTGGAAGAAGTACCCAATCTCGATTTCGGCAACGTACGATTGATCCAGGATTCATCTATATGGGTTGGTGGCGTCCCTTCTATTTACAGCGAAAGGCAAGTATAAAGATGACGATCGATGTGGGAAAGTCGGCGAGAATCTCAGACATCGACGCCCTTCTTTTTCAGATCCTCCCTCGACATCACTTTAATGCCATCCATGTATTTTATAGCGAAGATGTGTACCTGATACTCATCAGTTGATTGCGTGAATTTGTAGGGCTTAACCCTAGTCAGCTTCACTTTGCGGCCGCTTGTTGGCACGTCCCAGCAGAGCACCTTTGGATATTGTGAAGGCGTGTGTCCATGTGTCTTATAATTGTAAAAGTTATTCTCAACCTCGACGACGGCGCCTCGAATGGGCTCACTAGCTTTATCTTCCTGAAAGTTCACCATTAGATCGGGCCCACTTGCCGCGCCAATGTATGCCAGGGTGTCGAAGCGTTCAAAGGGTAACATATTGTAAGCCTCAAGTTTCCAGATGAGAGCGTTCACTTCCATCTCGTTTCGAGGTTCACGAATCAGAACGACCGGACGGTCGGCTGCCTTTTCAAGCACGACCCAGTTTTGATCGGGCTGTTCAATCCGCTTCTTTTCTTCTGCAAGTATTCCGCCCTGTTTTTCAACCTTTCTAGTTTCTGGCAAGCGACGGAACTCAAGATATTCTTGGGAGGACTCAATTCTCTGAAACAGCTCAGCCACTATTTCCTTTAGCTCATCTGTTTTTGAAGAATCAACCAAGGCACTTCTCGATATGTTCATTTCTTCCTGAATCGCATCACATTCGACTACGAGGCACGTGCGAGCTTCGCCCGGTCTTGCGGTAGGAATGGTGGTTGCTCCATATTCCTCCATATCAAGATTGAAATATGGAATGCCTTTTACAGATAGGATCAATCCAGTGTTGAGATTGCCCGGGTGAAGATCATAACGAGAAGGATCCCAAGTGAGAAAGCCTTTGAGTTGAACTCGCATTCCTTTTGAACTTTTGGGAGAAAGATTCACACAAAGAACTTGCCCCGATTGGTCTAGCGTTAGGCCTTGATGAGCGAAGGTCGAAAAATCGATCCCTCTGAACTCGGGAAAGCCGAAAACCAATGTCTCCGTTTGACCTAGTACTGAGAGTGAGATCTCTGGTGGTTCTTTCCGTTCTCGGGTGTACCCTGCGAACGTACGATGATGAAGGTAGGAACGGATCTCCTCAAAAGTGAATGGCTCGCCCTTACGGTGTGGCGGGTGTCCGACAACCTTAATCCTCGATCCTCTAGCTTGTGTAGGATGCTCGCTGATTCTCGGTTTCGGCACATTATTGTTAGTCAATGTCTCCCACGGCTCGTTTACGCGAACGTCGTAGGTTGAATATGAGTCCCCAGCACACGTCTCAATTTCTACCCTTCTAGATTGATAAGACAATTTTGAACCGAGGCCCTTCCACGAAAACTCGTCGGACGCAATTCCAACAATTGTCGACAACCCAAGACCCAAGAATTTATCCAAGCGGCCTGGCAGAGTGGGCTGTCCCGTGTAATCCATTCCACAGCCATTATCAATGATCTCGAATATGTGTCCGTCCTTATCCTGCGTGTAACTGATTTCAATTCTGCTAGCTGCCACTTGCTCAGCGCCCGAGTTCGACAATAGTTCCCGAATTAGATCAAGGGGATGTGCGCGCTCTTTGATGAGCTGTTTAAAGAGACTAACTTCATTAAAAGCAGGATTAATTTCCTTGGATTTGATTGCGTCGCCTATTTTGTTGAAAGACATTTTTATCTCCTTCGCGAGAAATCTACTTCAGATCGTTTCTTTAGCGGGAACTGACAACCACCCTCTTCTCTTCATCCGTAAACACCTGAATCTTCGTGCCCGGTTTGATTACAGCGTGATTGCCTCTCCGAAGAAGGAACAGCGGACTGATCAATAACGACAGCGCAATAGTCGAACCAACCGTGTCAGTGCCGCCTTTTCCTTTTGAGGCTCGCAAACGGATCTTCTGACCGTCTACCGCCGTCGTGGAATCCACTCGTAAACCGAGCTTGCCTCCCTTACCTAAATGGCCTCGCTGTTCGACGCTCGCGACGCTTCCCTTAACCAGCGTTCCTGCGGCAATCACGACCGTGTTGCCGACCCTGACCGGATCCAGCACGCGGAGATTTACCGGATCGTTCTCGGAAGCAGTTTTGCTCGATATCTCATCAACCGTCATTACCGAAAACTCAGTGCCGTCGGGAACAACGATTTCCTGTCCAGCTGCAGGGGTGCCGGATGGGACCTCACTCATCTCCCTGTTGTCGCGCAACGAGGCCCCACTCCGCTTACCATGCGGCGCCTTGACCATCGCCATCAATACTTCATCGGGCACGCCGCGAAACTTCAGTTCAGCCAACACCGAAGGGAACGTGTCGAAGCTGCAGGAAGAGGTGTTGATCTTTTCGATGATAAGAGTTGAGGGAAGTTTCGCTTTCACCATTGTCAGGATGTCGGAGTTGCTGAGTGACGTAACGTCTTGTGCGATAACAAGGGAGAAAGTTGACAAAGAGCAAACAAGCACGAGGGACAAGAGAGATTTCGGCATTGGGGGATCCTTTCAAGAGAACAAATCATTTTCCAGACAACATTGACAGTTGTCAGGTGTGATTGGGTTGATGGACGCGCTCGCTTTGGCTTTGCGGTAGTAGACAGCACGCCTGAGAGATGTGTTGTGTAGTAGCGCTGTAACAAAGCGATGGCAGGCCATCGCACTCCAAAGGCGATCGCAGTCCAAAGTTATGGGCGAAGTCTAAAGCACACCAACAAAATGGAGTTTAGAGGTTTGCCTCGATGCGAATCCCAAATGAACAGTCGGGCAAGGGAGATTCGCTCAAAGGCGATGACGTTCGGCGAGCTACTCACAGCAAGGGCCGTACGACATAGGTGTGCGGTTGTGTTCCTGAGCAAGCATTATGCCTACGGGAAAAGCTTGGAATTTTGCATGTATTGATCTTTAGTGGTGTGCGCTGGTGAGCACGTGTGGTGAATCGGAGCAGGAATCAGCCAGGGGTAAACACAAATTGGACAGATAGAACTATAAAACCAGCACTGTCAGAATGCGGAGTAGCTGCACGATGATGACTGTCAGGCCCACCTTCTTCACGTCAGGGCCATTCCAAAGTCCGGCCAATTGGCCGACTCGTTCTTCCTTCCGAACTAACAGTTGAAATACATAATCGGATTCCCGGAGTGGAGTTTCGGAATCTTTTTGCCGACATACTTCTCGCGGATTTGTTTGGGTGCGAGGTGGCCTGCGAATTCGTAGCGGCCGATGAGTTCGGTGGGGGAAATGCGACTGCCCTGACTCTTTAGTCTTGAAACCCAGTAGTCGCTGAAAGCCTTAGTCGCGGGAAACCACTGCTCGATCTCGTAGACCTCTTTGATCTCCCCTTCATAAATCGCGAAAGCGTACTTCGCCTGTTCTGCCCGCGTGCGATTAAGTCTCCATAAACCTCGCGTGCATGTGTAAAGATCATCTGCAGCCTTGCAGTGTGGAAATTGTTCGTTGATGGAGATTGCGATCACTGGATCCGTGATAGGACTTTTTCTGGGTCCCCGCTTCTTTTTGGAAGTTCGCTTAGCGGTGTCAGAGGTGTCGGCGTCAATGAGGATTGTGGCGTCAAGATTGAATGGGTCATTCAAATCCAGCGTCGCATCTACTTCCAAACCTTCCGACAATGGTGAGGCGTCATGAGGACAGTACTTGTACGACTTAGTCCTGTACTTCCGTTTGCAGGTGCGGCACTGTTTCATCGCGGTCAAATCTAGAGGATGTAAGGGTAAAAGTGAAGTTCCGGCAGGTTCATAAGCGGTGTAACTCCACACGCAAGCTCTTCTGTCGGAGCGCGTCCGTCCTCGGCCGCCTCCGTCTAACAGAACCATCTCGACTGTAAACACGGAAGCTCTTCTGTCGGAGCGCGTCCATCCTCGGCCGCCCCCGTCCCACAGAACCATCTCGACTGTACACACGCACCCAAATGGCATTGCACAAAAAGTCAGATACCCCCTGCTTTAGCAGCGTGGAGTCTCAGCTTCGCGCTAGGTGGCAGCTTTGGAGTGACGGTTAGATACCACCTGCTTCAGCAGCGTGGAGTTTCAATTTTCCGCTACTGAGCAGCTTCTTACCGCGGTTTTAGCGAGAAGTTGAAACTCCACGCTGCTGAAGCAGGTGGTATCACCTCATAAGGTTCAGGGCGCACTCTAGCGCAAATTTGAATCTCCACGCTGCTAAAGCAGGTGGTATCTGACTTTTTGTGCAAAGCCCACCCAAATAGATCATTTCGACATTCGGATCCGCTCTTTTTGCAATTCAGGTCCTCCGGTCCTTTCTTCCATCGATCTATAACTTTTAAAGCCGCGGGTGTTCAGCGGGAAGCTTTGAGTTCAACTTTAATAGTACGAGACGGTTCTGTTAGACAGGAGGCGAGGACGGACACGCTCCGACAGAAGAGCTT
>Ga0207707_10000045_pt1 | contig 122598 bp, 116 predicted proteins | sample KBSC83BmetaG_FD_184336 | JGI IMG/M metagenome (GOLD analysis project Ga0207707, IMG submission 184336) | Corn rhizosphere microbial communities from Kellogg Biological Station, Michigan, USA - KBS C8-3B metaG (SPAdes) (version 2) | ecosystem: Host-associated > Plants > Roots > Rhizosphere ... | reverse complement strand
CAGCGCTTCGGCCAGGTGCTTCTGCTGGCCCTCACGCAGCAAGGCAGCCGGCAGCCACAGAGAGTCGTATCCATGCAGGAAGATGCCGACCTCGCCTTGGTTGCCGCGATTCCACGCGTGGTATTACACACGGTTGGCCCCCGTGCCAAACACGCGCGAACAGCCTGCTGACAAGAGCGGCAACACGGCAGCGGTCCGCAACAGGGTTCTTCTTTTCATCACGGCTCCCTCTGATGGCGCCCGCCGGCAGGCACATCCTACAACTCCTGCTCGGCGAGTACACGGAACTCGTCCGGAACGCTGCGTGACAATCCCAACACGACCGATCCATATCCAATGGCTTCCCATCCGAAGCGGTCACGGATCCGGTCGACGGCCCGGTCCGCCGACCAGCGCGCCAGCCCTCTGCGGCTGCCGGGACGGCGCGCGTCATCCTTGGCGCCCAACGGCAGGTCCAGCTGCAGCTCCGAGTCTTTCGCGAGGTGCGACACCGAGATGCCCAGCAGTGAGATCTTCGACTCACGCGGGTGCCGCGCAAGCACGGCACGCACGAGATCCTCTGCAATCTCCGCCAACGTGGCCGTCGCCGAAATCGGTGCGTCAAGGGTGACGGCATGGGTTACAGAGTGCAGATCCGCAAAGCGAACACGGATGGTGATCGTGCGCCCGGCCAGGGACTTGGCTCGAAGGCGCGTACCGATCCGGTCCGCGAGATGTCGCAGCGTCGGCCGGAACACGCTCGCCTGCGCCGGTTTCTTCCCGAGGGCAGACTGAGCTCCTGCCGAACGGGCCCGCCGATGGGTCTTGATTTCCCGAGGATCGCGATTCCACGCCAGCGCAGCCAGCTTGTTGCCCGCTGCCGGGCCCAGCAACTGCTCGAGCGAGCCTCCTGGCGTATTCGCCAGTTGACCGATGGTCCGCACGCCCCGCTCGGCCAGTCGTGCCTGAGTGGCAGGGCCCACACCCCACATCAGCTCGACCGGCAGCGCGTGGAGGAAGTCGAGCTCCCTGGCAGGATCAACGACGACCAGCCCGTCGGGCTTAGCGACCTGGGAGGCGATTTTCGCAAGATGCTTGGTCCGCGCGACGCCGACCGAGATCGGCAGGCCGAGCTCTGCCCTCACCCGCTGTCGGATCGTGCGTGCAATCTCCGCCGGCGAGCCAAACAGACCGGTGCATCCCGCGACATCGGCAAAGGCCTCGTCGATGGAAATTCGCTCGACCAGGGGCGTGTAGTCGGCGATGACATCGATCGCCGCATCCCCGAGACGCTGATACTCGCTGAAATGGCCGCTGACAAAAGTGAGACTCGGGCAGAGCTGCCGCGCACGCCATCCCGACATGCCACTCTGCACGCCGAAGGCCTTCGCTTCGTAGGACGCCGCCAGCACCACTCCGCCACCGACAGCGATCGGCTTGCCGCGCAACGAAGCGTCGAGCAACTGCTCGACCGAGGCATAGAAAGCGTCGAGGTCCGCATGGAGAATCGTGGCTTCCATCGCGACGCGCGCTCAGCCGGATACTGTCTATATTTACAGTATGCTCCGGCATCCGCCTGCTGCGCAAGGCACAGGCGATTAGCGGGCTTTTTCCCGCGAGAACCTGAACTCGACCTTCGGCACTTCCTGACCGCTGTCATCGAAGCCCAGGATGGTCACTACGTGCTGATTGGGGCTCACTCGTTTCAGCAGCACTTTATAGGGCCGGTGCAGGACACCGCTGGTGTACTCATCGAGCTCCCCGAAGAGCATGGTGACGGGCCGGTCGGGCTGCAGCGCCGCTCCGCGCGACAGCAGCATCGAGTTGTCGACCGATTCGACGGCGACCTCGACGGTGTTTCTGGCGTAGCTGTCGTAGCCCAGGATGGTGAACTGCTCATAGGGAGCGCCGAGCATCTCCCCTGTCAAATGACAGCCCAGCCATCGCCCTTTCACCACCCAGGAGTAATCCGCCTTGCCTTTGGAGTGTTGGGCTGGAGTTGCCCCGTTGGACAAGACGATCTCCACATCCCAGCGACCCAGCAGTTGTGCCTGCTGCGGCCCGAGCGCCATGGCCTGCATCGCTGCAGAAGGCGGAGGTGCCGTGGTCGGCGGGGCTTGCGCTCGAACGCAGTCCCCGCTGAGTAACAGGCCGATGCACAAAGCAATTGTCCGTGAGCGGCAGAACCGCCTCATCTGATTTCTCCCCAGGCGAGCGATGACGGCGCACGAGGCGCGTTGCGGCCACGCGCTCCACTTGAGCTCTCATACTGCCGGTAGCCTAGAGAACGGCGCGGTCGGCTGCTTGACGTTTATTGCGCTCGCACCGGACGGAGCGCGCCTTCAGTACCTGCAACGCCGCGCGATGAGGCTCTCCGCAAGCTCCTGCCGCCCCGATCGGGGTGCGGGGTCCAGGCCTTTCTCGGTGGCCAGGTCCGCGAGCTGCTCCAGGCTCAACTCACCTTTGACGATGCGCTGGCCCAGATCGCTCTCCCAACCGCGATAGCGCTCCTGTTTGAGGCGCGCCAGCTCCCCGCTGCTCACCACATCCGCTGCCGCGAGCAGCGCGCGTGCCAGTGTGTCGATGCCGCCGATGTGCGCCAGATACAGGTCGGCCGGCTCGACCGACTGGCGCCGCAGCTTCGCGTCGAAATTGAAGCCACCGCCGGCAAAGCCGCCGTCCTCCACGATCTGCGCCATGGCCGGCACCAGCTCCTGCGCATTGTTCGGGAACTGGTCGGTGTCCCAGCCATTGCGCGGATCGCCGCGATTCATGTCGATGGAGCCGAAGATGCCGTAGGCGCGCGCCGCGGCGACCTCGTGCTCGAAATCCAACCCCGCGAGGGTGGCATGGTTGACTTCGATGTTGACCTTCACTTCCTTCGTCAGCCCGTAGCGCTGCAGGAATGCGTACACGGCGGCCACGTCACGATCGTACTGGTGCTTGGTCGGCTCGAAGGGCTTGGGCTCGATCAGAATGGCGCCCTTGAATCCGATGCGATGCTTGTGCTCCACGACCATCGACAGGAACCGGCCGTATTGATCGAGCTCCCGCCGCAGGTCCGTGTTCAGCAGCGAGTCGTAGCCTTCGCGACCGCCCCACAACACGTAGTTCTCCCCGCCTAGCCGCTGAGTCGTCTCCAGGCAGGCGCGCACCTGCGCGGCCGCCCATGCATACACCTCTGGATCCGGGCTGGTGGCCGCACCTCCGGCATAGCGCGGGTGACTGAACAGGTTGGCCGTACCCCACAGGAGCCTCACGTCGGTGCGTTCCATCTTGCCGGCCATTGCCTCCTCGAGCTTGCGCATGTTGCGCGCGTGCTCCTGGAGAGTCGCGCCGGGAACCATCGCATCGACGTCGTGGAAGGTGAAATAGCGCACGCCGAGGCGCATGAAGAAATCGAATGCCGCTTCGAGCTTGGTGTCGGCCATCTCCTGGGTGACGGGCAGGCCGAGCCAGGGCCGCGGGAGCGTGCCGGCGCCGAAGATGTCCTGTCCCGGCCAGTTGAAGGAGTGCCAGTAGCAGACCGCCACGCGCAACCAATCCTCCATGCGCTTGCCCAGGACCCGCCGATCCTTGTCATACACGCGGTACGCAAACTCATCGGTGCTGTCCGGGCCTTTGAAGGCGACCGGCTCGACGCTCGAGAACAGGGTCATGTTGAATACTCCACGAAGGCTTCCTTGAGATCCCGATACAGCCGGCGGAACATCGGCCGCCGTTCGGCGAGCAGTCGCGTCAGGGCTGCATCGGGTTGAACCACCGCCTGCACCGGCGGTGATGTACAGATTTCTTCCGGCGGCTCAGCGGTAGCGGCGGCGCACGCCAGCCGGGCGGCACCCAGAGCTGCCCCGACTTCGCTTCCGGACCGATATGTCAGTGGTCTGTCCAGGGAAGCTGCGAGCAGCGTGCCCCAGTACGGCAATCGCGCTCCACCGCCGGTCACTGTGAGATCGCCGATCGAGCCGCCCTTCTCCAGCAACACATCCAGTCCGTCCGCAAAGGAATGGGCAACACCCTCCAGAACCGCACCCGTAAGATCGGCCGCGTCAGTGTCGGGAGTGATACCGAAAAACACACCACGGCTGTGAGGATCGTTGTGAGGAGTGCGCTCCCCCGACAGATAGGGAAGGAAAAACGGCGACTGCCGGCTCAGCCCGCGGGCCTGAGCGGACTCCACCAGGCGCGGCAAGTTGGTTTCTCCGGTCAGCCGCGCCACCCAGTCGAGCACACTCGCAGCGCTCAACATGACGGACATCTGGTGCCAGCGATCGGGCAGACAGTGGCAGAACGCATGCGCGGCGCGATCGGGGTTGGGGCGGAACCGGTCCGTGACGACGAACAGGACACCCGAGGTTCCGAGGGAGAGAAATCCTTGCCCCGGCCGTACGACACCGAGCCCCGCAGCACTGGCGGCGTTGTCGCCGCCGCCACCTGCCACGACGACGCGCGGCAATTGGAGCTCTTGCGCCGCTTCGGGCGTCAGCATGCCTGATGGACTCGTACCCTCGACCAATCGAGGCATGTGACCTCGCGAGAGGCCGGTCGCCGAAAGCAAGGCATCGGACCAATCGCGCTTCCCAACGTCCAACCAGGCGGTTCCCGCCGCGTCGGACATGTCGCTGACTTTCTCGCCAGTCATCCTCAGGCGCACATAGTCCTTGGGCAGCAGCACGCACGCGGTCTGACGAAATATCTCCGGCTCGTGACGTGAGACCCACAGCAGCTTCGGTGCCGTGAAGCCCGGCATGATGATGTTGCCGGTAATGGCACGCGAGGCAGGCTCTCGACGCTCCAGCTCCAGGCACTCCTCCGCCGAGCGGCCGTCGTTCCAGAGAATCGCCGGACGCAGAGGGCGATCACGGGAATCCAACAACGTGGCCCCGTGCATCTGACCACTCAGACCGACGCCCTGCACGAGGGCGCGCTGTGCCGAGGGTAACGCTCGCACGGCTCTGACGGTTGCCACCCACCACGAATCGGGATCCTGCTCGGAGAAGCCGGGTGCCGGACGGCTCACCTCCAGCGCCTGCGTGACTTGCGTGGCGATCGTCCCGCGATCATCGAGCAGCAGGGCCTTCACACTGGAGGTGCCGATGTCGACCCCTAGATACAAAGCAGTCACTCCGATCGCTGAGGCGAATGCGAACGCCGGCGCTACGCGCCAGCGGCCGATGGTAGCGTTACCATATCATACCGGGAAGCCGAAATCGGCAGGTCGACGGGTCAGACTGGAACGATCGCTCAGGCCGGCTTCGGTCCCAGGATGTAGCGCTGTATCGTCGGGGCGACCCACTCGATGAGATCGGCGCGCTTCAGGCTGGCCACGGGCTGCAGCTGCAGGATATAGCGGCAGTAGGCCAGGCCCATGATCTGCGTCGCCACCGGCCCGGCGCGCGTGGGCGCCGACTTGGTGTCCACGCAAACCCTGGCGATCGCAGGCGCCACCTGCGCGGCGAACACCGCCCGCAGGCGCTCGGCCGCGCCGGCAGTGGCGCTCGACGCGGCACACCAGGGCGGACGCTTCAGCGCAATCGCTTGAACCAGGGGGTGCTCCTGGAGAAGCAATTGAATGGCGCGGCTGATGTGCGGATAGGTCGGCAACCCGGTGGTATTGCGGTCGTCAGCGGCAAGCAGACTCGCCGATGCCAGGGGCAACAGAGTAGCGAGCGCTCGCGGTCAGCCAGGCCAGCCGCTCTTCAGGCCGCTGCCCTGAAATCCCCGATCTGCGCGGCAAGCGCGCGCTCAAAGGCCGGTCTGGCTGTGCAACGCTCCACGTAGGCCGCCAGGCGTGGATCGCTCGAGACCAGGTCGGTGTGGCGCAGAATCCGCAGCACCGTCGTCATCATAAGATCGCCGGCGGTGAAGCGCTCCCCGTCCAGGTAAGGCTTCTCGCCGAGCGACTTGGACAGCGCGGCCAGACGTCTCTGAACGAAGGCCACGGCTCCCGGACGACGCAGCTTCGCCCACTCCTCGTCCTTGTAGAACAGATCGATCAACGCGACGTTCATCACGTGGGGCTCGATCGAGTTGAGCGCCGCGATGAGCCACTGAGTCGCTCGCGCCCGTGCACCCGCCTCGCGCGGAAGCAGCGCTTCGCAGCGCTCCCCGATGTGCAGAACGATCGCGCCCGACTCGAACAGAACCAGCTCATCCTCCTGGAGAATGGGCACCTGACCGAAGGGCTGCAGCGCGCGATAATCCGCTTTGTCCTGCTCTCCCTGCTCCAGCAACCGACTCTGGTACGGCAGGCCGGCCTCCTCCAGCGCCCAACGCACGCGCAGGTCGCGCACCTGGCCGCGGGCGAACTCGGGAACCCACTTGAATGCGGAAATCTGGATCATCGCAACATTCTCCTTGTGCCCCGTCACTGCAGACCTCCAGTCTACCTGCTTGCCTTCATTCGCGCCGCGGCCAGCTCCGCAACATTCACCTCGGCACGGATCTCGAATCCCAGACTGCGGTACAAAGAGATGGCCGCGCTGTTGGTCTTCCAAGCATGCAGGAACACCTGCTCACCGCGCGCAGCGATCGCTGCGGCGACGGCCCGGGACAAGCGGCGCGCAAGCCCCAAGCCGCGGAAGTCCGGATGAGCGCATACGCCGCTGACTTCCGTGTAGCCGGGAAATCGCATCCGCTCTCCAGCCATCGCTGCCAGCCGGCCGTTGCGGCGGATGCCGAGGAAAGTGCCCATGGTGTGTGTCTTTGCCAGAAACGGCCCGGGCTCGGTCAGGCGGGCCAGTGCCAGCATCTCCGGCGCATCGGCTTGCCCCAACCGCAGGAGGTCTTCATCCTCGGCGGCCTCCAAGCCCCGGGTCGCGACCATCTGCACGCCCTTGGACTCTTTGATCGCCACCAGACCGGGCGGGATCACGATGCGCGGGACCTGCAGCACGTACACGCTTTCACCGGCACGCACCAGCGATGCGAGTGCTGCGAGCGCCGCCGGCGAGTCATCGCACGCCGAAGCGAATACATTGACGTCCCGAGCAAACCGTCGGGCGAGCGAGTTACCCTCGGCCAGGCAGGTGTGGCAGGTGCTCAGACTTGCCCAGACAGGTCTGTCGAGTGACTCCATGCGCTGCCTCCGTCACCGGCAGGCAGGAGTATCTCATGGCTAGGCCGCAGCCTTGCGCACCACCGTGCGGGGATCCTCGTGCTTGTGCAGGAGCCGCGTCCACATCAGCTTCAGGTGAGGCGGCGACAGGCCGGAGGGCGGCAAGGAGAGCCTGAGACTCTCATCGTCGATGACGTGGTTGGTATGCAGGACAGCCAGTGCACCGGCGCAGCGCCCGAAGCGCAACGACCGCCCCAGCGGTGTCGTCGGCTCGGAGCTCACCACCTGCTCCTCCAACGCAGCCAGCATCAGCTCGGAGAGCTCCCAATCCGCCCCGATCCGCCACGCCAGGGCCGCCGACTGCGTGTCCAGCAGCGAGGCAAACACCAACGGATCGGGACGGCCCCGAGAGGAGCTCGACCAGTAATCCATCGCTGCCCGGAACAAAACGATCTCGGCAAGGCCGCTGATGAGTCCGAGCAGCTCGGCGGCAAAGCCGTCCGCCCTCTCCACCAGGGCTGCGTGGGGAATGGCCGCATGCGCGGAGCGCATGGCATGCTCCCAGACGATCTCCGGGAAGCGGGGAAACCCTTCCGCGTTGGTGACCTGAAAGATCGGCTGCAACACGGCCGCCGCCAGCAGCGATCGCAGACCGTCGCTGCCGAGGATGACGATGGCACGCTCGATGGTTTCCACCGGTTGCAGCGTGCGGTAGTAGGCACTGTTCGCCATCTTCAGCAAGCTGCCCACCAGCGAGGGATCGCGGGCGAACACAGCCGCCAGCTCCCGGCGCGAGGTGTCCTCGTCATTGATGGCCCGCATCAGCTGCGGAAGCAGGTTCGGACGCCGCGGCGCGTAGCGGCGCTGGGTCGCCGCATCGCCGATGAACGCCAGGGCGGAGGCGAGGATACGATCGTGCTCGGGCGAGGGCTCGCCGAACTGCGCCACTCCCAGCTCGAGCTCGCGAAGGCGGCGGAAGACTTCCGTGCCGTCGAGGATCTCCACCGGGGCCGGTTCCAGCACCGGGGGCTCCGGCAGGTTTGGCGGCATCTCCTGGGGAATCCCGTCAGGTTTCACCGCGACGGGAGCTTCGACCCCCGGCCCGACCACGCGCAGCGCAGGCCGCGGAGTCCGCCCGCGTACTGCCGCCAGAACCATTGAAAGGAGATAGAGCACCATACCGCCGACCGACCTCGATCAACGCTCCCGATCTTCTTTCAGTTTTCGGCAGGTTGGGGCGAAAGTCGGTACCGGGTTTTCAGTTTTGTGACCGGCTGCGCGATCCGCGGCTGCCTGCTGCGGCGCAGTGTCGCAACCCGCCGTCAATCCGACCCACTGGGAGCGCCGCGGCAGCGGTGGCGAGTGCCACCAGGGCCTGTCAACTCGCCGAGTCGATCCCGGCGATATCTGCATCGGGAGCGTCGAGCCCCGTGAGTACGCGGCCGACCATTTCGTCGCAGCACCGGCCCCCGAATTCGAAGATGTCTCCTTCCGCGAGATCGATCTCCTTGGCGAGCGACTCGCGCAGCATTCCCTTGGCACGGAAGTAGCGGCTGCGTACCGTCTCCTCCGTGATCGACAGAATGGCTGCGATCTCCTGGATGCTGAGCTCCTCGATCGAGCGCATCACGAACACCAGCCGAAAGATCTCCGGAAGCTCGCCGACCTTGCGCTCCAGCACGCTGCGCATCTGCGCTCGTCCGATCGCGTGGTCGGGAGATTCCTCCTCCGCGGCCACCTGACTGCAAACGTCCATGTGACCTTCCGCGCTGACGATCGAGACGATGTTCTCCCGACGGCTGGAGCGCCGCAGGCGGGCGTTGCATTCATTCAGCACGAGCCGCGATAGCCAGGTGGACAGCGCGGACTCGCCGCGGAACTGCCCGATCGAGCGATAGGCGCACAGATACGCCTCCTGCAGCACGTCCTTGGCCTCGGAATCGTCGCGTAGACAGGTACGGGCCAGCCGGTAGAGCCGGCGGTTGTAGCGGCGCATCAGCAGCTCGAAAGCCGAACGGTCGCCGCCCCCAATGCGCAGCGCCAGCGTCCGGTCATCCGGCGGCCCCGGAGGGGTGACTGATTCTGCGCGCGTGCTCATGGGCGTCACTTGACCTCGATGGTGCCCTTCATGGTCGGATGGAAGGTGCAGGAGTAGCCGAACGTTCCCCGCTTCTTCGCCAGAAACGTCCAGGTTTTCGACACATCGATACTGCCGGAGTCGAAAGCCTTGTCGGTAGCGGTTACTGTATGCGGGAACAGGTCTTTGTTGACCCAGACGATCCGATCGCCGCGCCGCACCGTCAGGTGCGCCGGAGTGTACTGGACGTTCTCGATCGTGATCGTATGGGTCCTCACGGCCGCCGCCGGGAGCTTGGCGGCGGTGGTGCCCGGCGACACCATCAGCGGCAGCAGGGCCGCCAAGCTCAGGCGCCTCAGCACCTCAACCCCCGCTCTTGGCGAGCTGCGCCTGGAGGTGCTTGGCGTGCTCCAGATGCGCGACGAAGGCAGGGCGGACCTTGACCAGAAGAGCCTTCAGCTGCGCGTTGTGCGCACTGGGAATCAGCGTCTTGTCCACCGCGCTCAGCACCGCTTCGTGATAGGCCACCTCGTGATCGATGTAGGCCGTATCGAAGGCGGCCCCGGAGAGCTTGCCCAAGGCGGCCAGATTGTCGTCCCCGCCCTTCTTCAGGCTCTCGCTCGTGGGGTTGGACTCGGGGGTGACGTGCAGCTTCTGCACCAGCTCCCCGGCTGACTTGTTCACGCCCGAGTGGTCCACAACCATGCGCTCCGCGAACGCTTTGACCTCGCTCGAATGAGCTTTCTTCTTGGCCAGATTGCCGGCATCGATATCGACCTGGTTCGCCGTCACGACGATGGCGGCAATCTGCGGATCGGTCGGCCCGCCCTGCGCGCGGGCGCCCGCGGCAACCAGGCCCAGAACGGCTGTGCAAAACACGATCGTCGGCCGCATGTCAATCTCCTCTTGAGCAACGGTGGCTCGAATGTCCCCTGTAGAGTTAGATGTCGCGAGCCTTCAGTCCGTTTCCGCAGGGGGATGCGGGCGGGTACGGCAGACTATGAGCGGCGTCACACTCCCGCGACCCGGCATTGCGTACTTTTGCTGCAGGACGGCGCAGGAGCCCGCATGGCATCACCGACCGAAGCAGAGCTCGCGCAGCTGCGCGCGACATTCGAATCCTGCGATCCCAACGGCGACGGCTTCATCGATCGCGAGGAGTTCCACGCACTGCTGCGCAAGCTCGATGGCGATGTGTCGCGCGAGGAGTGTCTGCTGGATTTCGAGGTCGCCGATACCGAAGGGGACGGCTACATCGGCTTCAAGGAATTCGTGATCTGGTGGACGAGTTAGGCGGCGAAAGCGTGGTTTTCGCCGGCGTGCTCATCCTGCGCGGCAATTTTCGCGGGGTTGAGGCCCGCGGCAAGCCCATGCGCCTTCAGTAGATCGCCTTGCTCATCAGCCGCTCGATGGCCGACAGGTCCGGGCCCTGGTCGCCAATGTCCCCCACGACGCGCCCGGAAGGCAGTCGCAGCCACTTGCGCGATCCGTCCTTGCGCTTCACGGCCACCACGGTTCCCGTGTCGGCGGCGACATCGTGCACAGGGTCGAACTCGTGCACTTTGCCCGTGCATTCGTCGAGGATGAACGAGGGTACGCGATAGAAAAACGCCGACACCAGATCCTGCGGAGAGAAGTACTGCGAAAAATATTCCTCGGACTTGCACGGATGGGTGTGATACAGCCCAACCAGAACATCCCCGGGAACGCGCTGCTTGTCGGCATCCATCTCTACCGCGTCGACCTTCTGCAGCGTACTGGGAAAGGGCGAGTAGCGCAGCTCGCCCTCATGGGTGACCAGGATGCCGCTGTACTCCCAGCGATACCCGTTCGGCGCATAGAAGGCCCAGCGCAGTGCCCGCGTGGCCATGCTTTGCAGCTGGGCGTCGTCCGCGAACGGCTGCGAATCGGCGGCCGGCGCCGCTAGTAACGAGGCCATCGCCAGCGCGATAGCAATCCTGATGCTCACACGCCCCCCCGACCGCTACGGGCGGTCACGCTCGGGAGATCCGCAAGAATCTCGCCGAGCGACCCATGCTCCTCGATGGATTGTTACCGGCGGGCGGTAGCTCAGCCGTGAAGTCCATCCCCGATCACGGGTAGGACCCGCAACGGATTTCTCAGTTCCGATACGATTTTCGCTTCAGCTTGCGGTGCTCGATCTCCAGCGGATAGATGGGGCAATGCGCCAGGATCTGCTCGGCCCGGGCGCGCGCCGGCGGGGGAATCTCCGGCGGAACCGAAGCAATAAAGGCGTCGAAGCGTTCCTGCATGCCGTCCTTGAACTCCGGGTGGCTGAAGATGAACAGATCGTTGTTGCGCACGCCGTTCAACACACGCTCGCCGGCCTCCAGCGGCTCCATCATCACGGAAGGGCCGCGGCCGTTGCGCGGCGGCGGACGCTGGTCCGCGGGACGGTTATCCGTGATCACCCCGCCTGGGCAGAATGCGGAGGTACCGATGTTGGTACCCTCGAGCTCCACGCGCAGCGCTTCCATCAAACCGACGGCGGCAATCTTGGTCGCCGTGTAGACCCCGGCCAGCACACCCGGCACGACGCCGCTCATCGAAGCGGTGGTGACGATGTGAGCGCCCTCGCCGTGCTCCTTGAAATGCGGCAGGCATGCCAGCACGCCGTTGTAGATGGCGGTGAAATTGACGGCGACGGCATTGTCCCAGACGTCGGCCTTGGCCTTGCTCGCCTCGTCCAGGGTCTTCGCGCCGGCGTTGTTGACCAGCAGGTGCAGGTTGCCGAACTTGCCTTTGATCTCCTCGAGCAGCCTGGTCCAGCCGTCGCGATCGGTCACATCGTGCTTGATCGCATGGACGCCCGCGTTGCCGGGCTTGAAGAACGGCAGCGCCTTCTGCAGCCGGGCCTCGTTGCGATATCCGATGACGACTTTCATGCCCGCGTTCGAACAGGCGCGCGCGATACCCAGGCCGATGCCGTCGGAGGAAGCGGTGATGTAGGCCGTCTTTCCGGCCACATCCTTCAGCGGCGGCGGCTGAGCGACCTTCGGCGCAGGGGGCATCCTCGGCTGCGCGCGCGCTGGGCGCGCGGCGCCCGCGCCCCCGAGCACGGCGAGCGCGCCTGCGCTGAGTGCCATTCCCTCGAGAAATCGCCTTCGATCCGGCACGCTCACCTCGGTGTCCGCGGGTGTGCGAGTGGATTCGTCATTCGATCTGGACATGTTGGCCCCGCCCCTCAAAAAGTCTTGCGTACGGAGAACAGGAACTCACGTGGCCGGCCCGGCTGGCCGGTCACGACATCGTAGGTCGACAACAGATTCTGTTCCGTCAGGTAATACATCCGGTCGGTGAGATTGGAGATGAGCACGGAGGCCTCCCAGCCGCCGCGCATCGACTGCCAGGTCAGGTGGGCATTGAGAACGCCATAGCCGCCTTGCCGGGATATGAGCTCGTTTTGCGGATCGTTGAACACTTCGCTCTGATAAGTGTAGTCGGCACGCGGGATCAGAGATCCCCACGCCCCCAGCGCGATGGCGTACTCGGCGCCCACGTTACCTTTCCACCTCGGCGTGAGCGACGGCACATCCTCCAGCGTCGGGGCGCTGGGGTTGCTCACCGGATTGTAAGCGGCGCCGCCCAGGCTGTTCGTGTGGTAGTTGAGAAAGCCGAGCGAGCCGTCGAGGGTGAATCCACGTACCGGACGCGCCATCAGCTCCAGCTCCACTCCGGAGATCCGCACCGAGCCCACGCTCTGCGTCAGGAATGCCGGCAAGCCGGTACCTGGATCGACCGTGGCGACGGGCAACTGCAGGTCCGTATAGTCGCTGACGAACGCCGCCACGTTCGCGCGCAGCTTGTGCTCGAACCACTCGCTCTTGAGGCCCAGCTCATAGGCCCGGACCTTCTCCGGACCGAAGCTCGTGACCTGGGTGCGCGTCAGCGGCCGGGGATTGAAGCCGCCGGACTTGTAGCCGGTGGAGAACTGCAGGTAGCTCATGACATCCGGCGTCCATTGGTAGGACACCCCCGCTTTCGGATCGAAGCGTGAGATGCTGACGTTGCCGATCGGATACGGCGGCGCGAACCCGGCCAGGAAATTGCCGTTGTTGGTCGGGAACAGGCCCGCCGGCACGATTCCCTTCAGGTCCGGCTCATAGCGGTAGAACGTGTAGTTCTTGGTCTCGTGGGAATAGCGGCCGCCGAGCTCGATCGACCAGCGGCTGGAGATGCGGTAGTTGGCATGCGCGAACCCGGACTCATCCTTGGAAGCCGCCGGGTCGTGCGTCAAAAACAGGATCCCCCGCCCGCCGACGTTGCTCGGTTGATCGACGATGCCGCTGTTCAGATCCTCGCTGTCCAGGTAGTACGCCCCCAGCGTCCAGTCCAGCGCGTCACCGAGCGCGTGGCCGCTCACCTGCAGCTCCTCGCTGAACTGGTGATGCGAGAGGAAATTGATCGGCAGATTGCCGGTGATCGGCGCACCGGAGGTGTCCTGGGCAAACTCGCCGTGATAGCGGCGATAAGCCGATATCGACTTGACGTGTACGCCCCTCCAGGGCGTGTCCCAGTCGACCGTACCCGCCACGCCCCAGGAATACAGCGTGCTCGTGTCGGGTCCGGTCACACCGGTGAGCGGATCGGTGAAGGTGTTGTAGGTCGTGAACGGGCTCGGGGTGATGAATCTCCCATCCAGCGGCACGCCGAACTGCGGTATCGAGGTGTTGGCGCTGAACAGCGCCAGGGTGTTGGAAACCTGCGACCCGGGAACCCCGGGAATGCCGCCCGGATTCGGCGGCAGAGCGATGGCGATCACCTTGTTGGCCGGGGCCTCGCCGCGATCGTCCAACAGGTCGGCGGCCAGGTTGACCTCCAGCCCGTCCCCGGCCAGCCAGCGCAACGCCAGGCGGCCCACCTGCACGTCATCACCGCCGTAAGTGCCGATCTTGCAGCCGTTGATGAATGTGGCCGGTTTGAGCTTGCCGGCGAGCGCCGGGTTGGCACAGGCGAAGTCGTAGACATCCATGTAACCGGCGCTGCGGTTCGAGCCGGCAGACACGCGCATGAACAGGCGATCCGGAATGAGCGACACATCGAGCGCTCCCTTGTAGCGCTGACGCGAGAAGTCGCCGTAGCCGGCCTCGATGTACCCGGAGCCATCCCCCGTGGGCTTCTTCGTCAGCAGCCGCACTGCCCCGCCTTCGGTGTTCTTGCCGAACAGCGTGCCCTGCGGACCCCGCAGCACCTCGACACTGTCCACATCCGTCAGGTCGAAGATGGAGCCGAAGGCGGTGCCGAAATACACATCGTCGATATAGAAAGCCACACCGGGCTCGAAGGTGTATTTGAAGTCGGACTGCCCGATGCCGCGGATCGAGACGAAGGCGAGCTTGCCGAAGCCCGAGCCGGCCTGCTCCAGATTGACGTTCGGCGCGATGTTCGCCACCTGCGTGATGTCGACGTAGCCGCGCGCGTCGAGCTGCTCGCCGGTGACCGCCGTAATGGCGATCGGAGCGGTCTGCAGGCTCTCGCTCTTGAACCGCGCGGTCACCAACACCTCCTCCAGGCCTGCGGAGTCGCCGGCCGTTGTCGCAGGTGGCGAGGCTTGCGCTCGAGGTGGCTGCTCCGCCTCTGCCGCAGCCTCCGCGGCCACAGATGGAGCCGGAACGAAAACCCCTGCAATGCCGGCGTTGAGTAACAGCACGAGGGGCAACACGAGACGGGATGCACGCATACGTCGTCCTCCCTTTTTTGGAACGATGGCGAGCTCGTCAAGCGCCGGCGGCTACCATACTCCAGTGGGAGGACCGGCACACTGTTGCGGAATCAACATTCGCGCGGCCGTCCATCTACCGAATTGCCACGCAAGAGACCTGCGCTTCGCGCAAGGGACCGGCCGCCTCTTCAGGGCGCCGCTCGATAAGCAACACGATCGCCACGGAACGTTCCGAACCAGAGCGTATTGCCGACCTGCACGGCACTGGTCGCGTTGTCGAACTCCGCCAGTCCCGGCTCCTTCACCACCGGTGTGGTCGTCATGGTCTGCGGGTCCAGGCGCACCGTCGCCCAGCCGTTGTGCGCGCCCGGCGGATTCTTCGGATTGATGAACTGCCCTGTGACAAACACCTTGCCGTCCGGGGCCCAGCGCAGGTTGTCGGGATTGAAATCCACCTTCACGCTCGAGCGTTCGCCCTTGCCTGACAAGGGCACCCTGTAGACCTCCCGCGTCCCGTAGGCGTTGACATACAACCACTTGCCGTCGGGGGACGCCACCACACCGTTGTCACCGGAGAGCTGCGTTCCGGGCAGCTCGCTGAACCCCTTGCCGGGAGTCCAGATATACACTACGCCGTTGATCGCTCCGGACATCACGTGCTGGAAGGCTTGCTTGTCGCGAGTGTCGAGGAACTTCGTCACCGCAAACCCCCCCTTGGGCAAATGGACGATGGAGTTGCCGCTGGTCCCCTCCGGCAACACGACACACCCCACCCACTCCGCGGAGCCCTTGGCGGCGTTCAGACGGAACACTTCCACCGACTCGCGATCGCCATGGTTGATGGCCCAGACCGTGCTGATACCGCCACGCCCCTCGGCAACGTCCAGCCCGTGAGTCGTGAGTTTCTTCAGGTCGGGCGCCCCGGGACACTCGGCGTAGATCGCCTCGGGCTTGCCAGCAGTCGAAATCGTTGCGGCTTTTGCGGTTTTGGTGGCCGTGTCGATCAGATACAGGCCCGCGGACCCCGCCTGGAAGGAGCCGCCGACCAGCCACCGTCCTCCCTCGACCGGCAGGATGTCCTCGACATTGATGAGGCCACACACGAAGCTCAGGTCACCCGCGGGCGTGCACGGGGTCGCCGCCGGCGTCGGTGTTGCCTGGGCGTCGGCGGTCAGGGGGTCGGACGAGAATGCGCAGAGTGCGACGGCCACGGCCAGTGCAGGGACGAGCTTCATCGAGAGGTCTCCCAGTCTTTTGGTTAGGTCTTGCGCCGCAGAAGCGGGGTGGCGCTACGTTAGCGCAGCGCCGAATCACGCGGAAGCACCTCGCGCGCCTGAAGCCGGCGGCGCGGGTAGACGCGCGCGGCTGGCCGTTTGCGCCCACTCGCGCGCCCCAGTTACTTGGCGCCCTTCCGCTCCAAGGAAGCGACGATTGCCACTGCGTTCGCCGCCTTGGCCGCTTGCAGAGGTGTAGTGCCACGATTGTCTGCCACATTCCCGAAACAGCGCCACCCCGATCACACCGACGCTGGCGGGCCGCCCCGTCAGAGCCGCATAGGAATCCGGCAGCGCTGTGAAGGTGAATGCCGCTACTTCGGCATCGCTCTTGCGCCAGCCGATGATCTGGCAGTGCTGCCCGGAAGAGAGCACGTAGCCGTTCTGCCCCCAACCGGCGGTCTCCCCGGTGACGACGTTGACGCCGTCGACGGATGTGACCGCAAGCAGGCGGCCAGCGACTCGGTTGCGAATCTCGATTGCATAACGCGCTCCCGGCGTGCCAGCGATCCAATACTCCCCGTGAAAGTAGTGCGGCGTGAGGGTTGCTCCGGTGTCACGGTCTACGACCGCGACGTCTGCCAATCCAGCCAGCACGGGGGCGCTCCCGAGCAGCGCAGCCCACAGCGCAAACCAGCTTACATATCGCATTCGCGGCTCCAGCGTTCGGTCCTATCCGTGCAAGCGGAGCCGGCGCCCAAACGGGGTTAGCCTCGAATCGCCGGCTCATCCGCTCAAGGAGCTAAAATGCACCGCGCGCACCGCGGCAAGCGGAGGGCCCGTGAGCAAAGTGATCCCGGTTGCAGGCCTGCTGCTCGTTGTGGGCAGCGGCTGCTCTGCGCCCGCGCCCAGCCGGGCCCTGTTCGTGGGAAAACTGCAGTCGGAGACCTTGAGCCTCGCGGAGCCCGGTGAGCTCTGCCGCCAGGGGCAAGCCCGCAGCCCACCCGCCCCCGCCGGAATGGAGCGGATCTGCGTATCCAATGCCTGCGGCTGGTCGGACGCGCGCCTGCGCGTGCTCGAGCCCATTGCCGGAAGCGTCCCCGCTCCGGTCGTCCGGTTACGCTCGGTGCTCGGGGAGTGGTGCCGGCCGGTGTTCGTCGGCAAGACTTCCGATCCTGTGCTGGTCGTGACCGCCGGCGTCAACCCGCAAACCGGCCTGTCTCGCTTTGAGACCTACCGGCTGATCGAAGTCGCACCGGGTCAACAGGCGTTCGTACCGCAGCAGCCCTCGCTGTCGTTGGCGCCCTGGACGGTTGATCTGCGGCCGCTGCTGAGGCCCATCCGACCCATCAGGTTCGAGTCCGTGGACAGGATTTCGGCTCGGGAGCGTGCGGATCTCCTGGCACTGCCGTACGTGTGTCAGGAAGGCAGCGATCTCACCTACTGCAAAGCCGTGTACGTCAGCGACCTGAAGACAGCGATCCGCGCGACGGGACCGGGCGAGTAGCATCGCCGCCGCCCCGGTCAGCCCACAGCACCGTTCTGCCGGCGCATTGGCGCAGGGCCCCACCCTCTTTCTCGTATAATTCGCACCCCACCTGCCGTTTCCGGAGGCCGCCGTGACCGATGACCTGCAAGCCGAGCTGGAGCGCCTGCGCGCGGAGAACGAGCGTCTCAAGAAGTCCGGCCGCAGCAACCTGGCGATGAAGGTCAGCGAGAAAGGTGCCCTGTCGGTCTATGGCATGGGCCGCTTCCCGGTGACGCTCTACAAGGAGCAGTGGCTGAGGCTGCTCGCCATGGGCGAGGACATCAAGGCGTTCATCGAAGCCAATAACGAGCGCCTCAAGACCAAGGAATAGGTCGCCGCTGCAAGCCTCGCGCCCGCGACAGGCAGCACCGCCGCACGAGGCATCGCTGCTCCACGACTCACCCGCATGGCGCGGCTCGGCCCCGCCTGTCGCCGCAAGGCAGTGCGGGACTAACCGGCGTCCCAGAACTGCTCCATCTTCCTGCGCATCGCCTCGTCGGGCAGCCTGCCGCGTGCCGCGCGCTGGTTGTCCTCCAGGTGCGCCACCTGGGTGGAGCCCGGGATGGCGACCGTGACCGCCGGATGCGAGATCACGTACTTCAACAGGAACTGACCCCAGGTGCTCACGTCGATGTCAGCTGCCCACGAGGGGAGCTTGCGCGTCTGCGCGCTGCGAATCACCGAGCCGAATCCGAATGGGATGTTGGCCAACACCGCCACGCGGCGCTGCATCGCCAAAGGCAGGATGCCGGTCGCCGCGTCCCGGTTGGCGAGCGAGTAGTCGACCTGGATGAAATCCAACGGGTACTTGCGCATGTACCCGAGCATCTCGTTATGCTGCGAGACGCGCGAGGTCGTGATGCCGATGTAGCGGATCCGGCCCGCCGTCTTCCACTGCTGCAGCAGCGGCATGAGCGAATCGACCCCATCGAGGTTGTGAACCTGCAGCAGGTCCACACGCTGCGTTTTCAGCCGTTGCAGGGACCTCTCCAGGCTCGCGCCGCCGCCGACGCCTGCGCCGAACAGTCCCGCACCGCCGGCCGTCAACTTGGTGGCGACAAACATGTCGTTGCGAATGTTCAAGGCCGCCAGCGCGTCGCCGATGATCCCTTCGCTATCACCGTAGGCCGCGGCGGTATCGATCACGGTACCGCCCATTTGCTGCATGCGCTGGATTTCCAGGCGGATAGCGTCGCGGTCGCTGTCGCGAAACTTGTCCGTGCCCAGCCCCACGGCGGGCAGCTTCTCCCCTGTCGAGGGAATCGATTTGGTAATCAGCGGAAGCTGCGCCGCATCTGCCGCCCAGAGGTGGGGCAGCAGGGTCATTCCAACGCCGCTCGCCACGGCGCTGCGCAGAACCTCACGCCTCGAGACGCGGACGCCCATGGCTCACATCCCCTTCGTTGATGCGCCAGAGGCGTTTATACCCCACTTTACTTGCCGGCGCGTTCTATGACGCTCAACAGCGCAGCCCCGTAGCGCTCGATCTTCTTGGCTCCGACTCCGGAGATCCCCCGCAGAGCCTCCAGCGACTGGGGCAAGGCGCCGCTGAGCTCACGCAAGGTGCTGTCGTGAAAGACGGTGTACGCGGGGATGCCGTGCTCCTTCGCGACCTCCCGACGCCAGGCTCGCAGAGCCTCGAACACGTCATCGTTCTGTGCGCCCGCCCCCTCCCCGACCCTCGCCTTGTCGACCGGCCTCCTCTCGCCTCGTTTCAGTGCCGGCCGCTCCGCCTGCTTGCGCAACTGCAGGCGGCGCTCCCCGCGCAGAACCTCACGACTGGCATCGGTGAGGTGCAGAGTGTTGAAGCGCTCGTGATCGACTCGCACGAGCCTGAGCATGACGAGCTGACGCAACACGGAACGCCACTGCGAGGCATCCAGCTCGGTTCCGATGCCGAACGTGCTCAGCCGCTCGTGCCCGAACTGCCTGACCTTGGCCGTGCTCTTGCCGCAGAGCACGTCGATGATCTGCTGCGCGCCGAAGGCAAATCCGCTCGCCTGGCCGCACCTGAAGATGCACGACATGAGCTTGCGCGCAGCGTCCGTCCCGTCCCACTCCTGCGGCGGGACCAGGCAGTTGTCGCAATTGCCGCAGCCGCGGCTGGCCTCCCCAAAATACTCCAGCAAACAAGTGCGTCGGCACGTGCTGCTCTCGCACAAGCCCAGTATAGAGTCGAGTTTCGCCGTGGCGATGCGCTTGAAATCGGCGTCCGCCTCGGACTGCTCGATCATCCGGCGCTGTTGCACCACGTCGGCGAGACCATAGACCATCCAGGCATCGGCAGGCAGTCCGTCGCGCCCGGCGCGACCGGTTTCCTGGTAGTAGCCTTCGATGCTCCTGGGCAAGTCCAGGTGCGCCACGAAGCGCACGTCGGGCTTGTCGATGCCCATGCCGAAAGCGATGGTCGCCACCACGACCACGCCGTCCTCGCGAATGAACCGGCTCTGGTTCTGCTCACGGGTAACAGCGTCCAGACCGGCGTGATACGGCAGTGCATTCACGCCTTGGCGAGTGAGAAAATCCGCAGTCTCATCCACGGTTGCACGCGCCAGGCAATAGACGATGCCGGCATCGCCCGCATGCTCGGCGCGGATGAACTCGAGCAACTGCTTCCTGGGGCTGACCTTGTCGGTGATCCGATAGCGGATATTGGGCCGGTCGAAGCTCGAGAGGAATGTCCGCGCGTCCCGCAGGTGCAGCCGCTCGACGATCTCCTTGCGTGTCGTCACATCTGCGGTGGCTGTCAGCGCGATGCGCGGAACGTCCGGGAAGCGCTCTGCCAGTACGGCCAGACGAATGTACTCCGGGCGGAAGTCGTGTCCCCATTGAGACACGCAGTGCGCCTCGTCGATGGCGAACAAGGCCAGGGAAGTCGCCTCGAGCAAGTCCAGGCACCGCTGGGTCAGCAGCCGTTCGGGGGCGACGTACAGCAGGTCGAGCTCGCCGCTGCGTACCTTGTGCTCGACGGCCTGCACCTGGGGCCAGGTCATGCTGGAGTTGAGGGTGGCGGCCCGGACTCCCGCCTCCTCCAGTGCCGCCACCTGATCCTGCATCAACGCAATCAGAGGGGAGACGACGACACCGAGGCCCGTGCGCAGCAGCGCCGGAATCTGATAGCAGAGGGACTTTCCGCCGCCCGTCGGCATGAGCACGAGGGCGTCATTTCCGGAGGCGACGTGCGTGACGATCTCGCGCTGCTCACCGCGAAACGTCGGATATCCGAAGACATCCTCGAGCACGCGTTCCGCGCGCAACCCCAGATCCATGCTGCGACCCGATCCCAAGCTCGAGGCAAAGGGGGCGCAGCATACGCGCGCGGGCGAAGATCGGCCACGGGGACGGCAGGCCCGTCCCCGTGGCTGTCAGACCATCACTGGCGGACGGCGAGTTTGTTCTGCACCTTGACTACGCCGGAGACGCTTTCCGCCTCACGCAGTACGCGCTGAGCCTCCATGCCGGTGTTCGCAAACCCTGTCAGGGTCACGATGCCATCCTTGGTGGCGACCTGCACGCGCTTGGCGACTGCCGGATCGTCCACCGTCAGCTTGCCCATCACCCGGTCGGTGATCTGCGAATCCGTCACGGGGGCGTCCGCAAAGGCGATGCCGGCGAGGCTCAGGCATCCCATCACAGCGGTTGCAAAGAACGACTTTGTGCGGCTCATCGTCTGAGATCCTTTTTCCAAATGCCATTGACCATAATGACCACGCCGGCACACAGGAGCAGGGTGCCGATGGCGCGCGTTTGAACGAAGCGGCGCGATTGCACCGAGAATCCAAACCCGCCACCAGTAACTACGTCTCAGCGGGACGCAAGGCCTTGTGTATCCGCGGCCGATGGGACGATCCGGACCGCGTGGCAGTCGGCTTTACAGCCTTGCGGAGCTCTGTCGACGCAAGTGGAGCGCCGCGAGAATGACCCTGACTCGCTCACCCAGCAGCTCGTATATCGCGTCTCGCGAGCGCAACAGCGCTTGAGGCCCGGGTACAAAGCGAAACTCGGCCTCCTCACGTGGTGCGGACACGTCAGCTGGCGCTGGCACAACATCGAAGCCCGCGCTCTGGAACTCTTGCGTTGCGCGCCACAGATGCGTAGAGCTGGTCACAAGGACAATGTGCCTGATGTGCTCAGCGAACAGCAGGCGCGCGGAATAGCGCGCATTGTCGAACGTGTCGCGTGATTGATTCTCCACCCAACGTGGCGTCACACCGAAGCTGCGAGTCAGCGTGGCGCTCATCGCAATCGCTTCATCTGTCGCCCCGGTTACGAGCACCGGGAGGGAAGTCTTACGCGCGACGTAAGCGCCATAGGCCAGGCGATCGAGCTGTTCCAGCTCCGCCGCCGGTGCCCCGCCGTATTCCGGCGCCCTGGAACGGAACCCGCCGCCTCCCAGAATCACTATCGCCTGTGCGTCCACCGGCTTCGTCAGATCCAAGGGGGGGAATCTCTCGGCTGCCAGCGTCAACTCGTTGGCGATGATCGGAGTACTGAGCAGCCAAAGGGTGCCCACGGCGGCGATCAGCAGCGCCATGCCCGCCCGGCGATGGCGCCGCAGCAGCAGAATCCCGGCAATGGCGACGAGGAGCACTCCTCCGGGAGGCAGAAGGAGAGTGTGCAGCACCGTCTTGAGAGTAACGAGCACGTCCGCAGGCTACAGCTCATCGAGACCGGTCAATGCGGATGCCTCGACGCGCCCGTTCTTCACCAGTACGCCTTCTGCACGCAGTCTGCGCGCCTGCTCTTTGTGCTGCCGCGTGGCCTGCGGAAACGCGATGCGTCCACCGGCACCCACGACACGGTGCCAGGGCAGGTTCAGTTCCCTGGGCGCCACGCGCAATGCAAACCCGGCCTGGCGAGCACGCCCGGGCAGTCCCGCAGCTCGCGCCACCGTGCCGTAGGTTGCCGCGTTTCCTCGCGGGATCGCGCAGACCACGTGCCAGATGGCCTGTAGTGCAGGATTGTCATCCGCGGGTACCGGACCACGGGCGCGCGCCGGACTCAACGGCCGCCACAGCTGCGAGATCGTCTTCCGCGAAGTCATCGCGTGCCCGGGGCCGACTGCTGAGGCTTGCGCAGGATGCTGGTCGCCATCGTGACGACGGAGGCGAGATCGCTGAGATCTCCGGGAACCACGAGAGTCGTACTCTCCTTCGCCAGCTTGCCGAACTGGCGAACGTACTCCTCGCCGATGCGCAGCTGCATGGCCTCGAGCCCTCCCCGCTCGCTCAGGGCCAAGCCGACCGTGCGCAAACCCTCGGCCGTGGCGTTGGCGACGGCCAGAATCGCGGCGGCCTGGCCTTCGGCTTCGTTGATCTGCTGCTGCTTGCTCGCCTCGGAAGCCTTGATCACGCGCTGCTTGTCCCCTTCCGCCTGGTTGATCTTGGCATCCCGCTCACCCTCGGAGGCCAGCACCACGGCGCGCTTCTCCCGCTCGGCGCGCATCTGCTTCTCCATGGCCGAGAGCACATCCTTGGGCGGGGCGATGTTCTTGATCTCGTAGCGCATGACTTTCACGCCCCAGGCGCCGGAGGCCTTGTCCAGCTCGGAGACGACGTTCGCATTGATGGTGCCGCGCGCCTCGAAGGTTCGATCGAGCTCGATCTTGCCGATCTCGCTGCGCAGCGTCGTCTGTGCCAGCTGCGAGATCGCAAACGCATAGTTGGTGATGCCGTAGGAGGCCAGATGCGGGTCCAGGACCTGCATGTACAGCACCGCATCGACGCCCACCTGCACATTGTCGCGCGTGATGCAGATCTGCTCTGCCACATCCAGTGCCTGTTCCTTCAGGCTGTGGCGGTAGGCAACCCGTTCCATGAACGGAATGAGCAAGTGGAAGCCCGCCTGCAAAGTGCGGTTGTACTTGCCCAGGCTCTCCACGACGTAGGCGCTCTGCTGCGGCACTACGGTCGCGGTCCGCCAGATCGCGATCACGACGATCAGGGCAATAACGATGAACGCGTACGAGGTATGCATGAGACACCCTTCGTGCAAAATGCCTAGGAAGCGGGCCGCACGAGCAGCGTCAGGCCCTGTACGCTCGCAATCCGCGCGAGCGCTCCTGAGGGAATCGGGGTCGTGCTGTCGTTCAGGACGGTCCAATAAGTGCCGCCGTGCTCCGCCTGGCAGCTCTCACCGGGAGCGAGCGGCACGGGCAAGGTGATCGTCCCTCCGACGGGTCCGGTCCGTACCGGGGGCGCCTGGGCGTGCAGCCTGCGATAGATGCGGCTGCGGAACAGGAGCATCGAGACGATGGCCAGCAGCGCGAAGGCCACCCACTGGGCCCAATCGGCGAGTGCGGGTGTCAGGGCCGTCATGAGACCGACGACGATCGCAGCGCTGCCAACGAATACGAGGTAGAAGTGCGCGTTGACGAAGGTCAGCTCCGCGCCGAGGAGTATCGCGCCGGCGACCGTCCATCCCCACCAGCTCATGCAGACCTCTTTGCCGCGCCTCTGGCGGCCTTGCGTTCATTATAAGCTGAAGCTCGGGAGCGACCAGAACAGGCGCTGCGGAACGGGGCGCGACGCCTCGGCTCATGCCGTCTAGAATGGGCGGATGGGGATACGTTTTTGGGGGGGCCCGGTCGGGGTCCTCGCGCTTTTGCTCAGCAGCCCGGCTCTGACCGCTCCAGCGGCTTCGGATCAGGCTTCGAGCCCGGTTCGCGACGAATTCGTGGCGGCCATGCAGCGCGTGCGCCAGCACGTCGCCGATCAACCCGACTCGCCAGCGCTGCAGCACTACGTCATCTACGACTACCTGCTGGCAGCGCGACTGCGGCGCGATCTGGTCAGCAGCTCCAGCGACGACCTCGACACCAGGGTCGACGCCTTCCTTCACGCCCACGCGGGCCAGCCTGTCTCGCGTGCTCTGCGGAACGAGTGGCTGGCCAGCCTCGCCACCCGACAGCGCTGGGATTGGTTCCTCCCTCGCGCCGTCGATCTGAACACCTCGCAGCTCATCTGCGATCGCCTCGCTGGGCGCCTTGCGACGAACGACACGGAAGGTCTCTCCACAGAAGCACTTGCTCGCTGGAGCCTGCCGCAAAGGCCGCCTGAGGAGTGCAATCCCGTGTTCGCCTGGCTCCGGAGCCAGGGGTTCCTGACGTCGGCGCTGGCCGAGAACCGCACGCGCGCAGCCCTTGCGGCGGAAAATCCACGGCTCGCGCGCGAGTTTGCCGACGATGTCCCTCCTGCGGCGTTGCCCCCTCTGCTGGAATGGGCCCGTCTGCTGGAAGCACCCAAGGCCGCTCTGACGGAGCTGGCGCAGAATGGCGCCATGCCGGTGGAACCCGCGGCGCTGGAAGCCGGGTTCAGCAGACTTTCGCGCACGGATGCGGCGGACGCACTGAGCCTTCTGCCCTCACTCCTGGCGCGATCTGACATGACACCGGCGCTGCGCGCGAAGCTGCAGCGCATGGCGGCGCTCGGCGCGGCTTATGGCCGTGACCCGGGCGCCATCGCAGCATTCGAGCGGTTGCCTGCGGATGCGGTCGACGGCGATGTCCGGGAGTGGCGCGTACGCGCGGCCCTGTGGGCTGGAGACTACGCGAAAGCGCGCACCTGGATTGAAGAGATGCCCGCCAGCCTCGCCACCCAGCCGCGATGGCGCTACTGGCGTGCCCGCACCATCGAAGCGACCGAGAACTCAGAAGCCGCAGCCCCCCTGTTCAATGAGATCGCCGGACTGCGCGACTTCTATGGCTATCTCGCGGCCGACCGCCTCCACAAGGACTACGCGCTGAACGCGCACCCCTCCGCCAACGTGGAGGCGGAGCAGAAAGCGTTGGCCGCCACCCCCGGCCTGATACGCGCGCATGCCCTGTTCGACTGCTCCATGACCGACGATGCCATCGCAGAATGGACGGCGGCGCTCGCCACCGCGGAGCCGGCAGTAAAGGTGCAGGCTGCACACCTGGCGGCCCGTTGGGGTTGGTACACGCAGTCCATCGAAACCCTCGCCCAGGTCGGAGAGCTCGATGACGTGCGCCTGCGCTATCCGCGTCCCTACTCGTCGGCGGTGACCGAGGCGACCCGACTGACTCAGCTGCCGCCGGATTGGATCCTCGCGGTCATGCGTCAGGAGAGCTTGTTCCGCGGTGATGCCGTATCGCGCGCGGGGGCACGGGGCCTGATGCAGCTGGTACCTTCCACGGCACAGGCCGTCGAACGGCGCTGGCATCTGCCGCCTCCGCAACGCAGCCTGCCGTTCGACGCCACCTCGGACGTCACACTCGGCGCCGCTTACCTCAAAGAGCTCCTCGACCGTTACGGAGGAGCGCTCGGTGTGAGTCTTGCCGCCTACAACGCCGGACCGATTCCGGTTGCCAGGTGGCTGCCTCCAAGGTCGATGCCCGCGGATGTCTGGATAGAGAACATCCCCTATGGCGAGACCCGGACCTACATCCAGAGAGTGTTCGAGCACATCGTCGCCTTCGCCTGGGTGCGCGACGCCCAGCCGCCTCGCATCACCTCCCTGCTCCCCGAGATCGATCCGACCGTCGCGACCGCGCAGCGAGCTCCCAACACCAGCCGCGTGCGCAGCAGCTCCAAGAAACTACAGCGGCTGGGACAGAACTCCGTGAAGTCCCGGGGCGCGATCACCGGGCGCGAGTAGACGCCTCTGCTGCGGACGCCTCAGCGCCGCCGCGCAGCGACCCGCACGATCAGCTCCCGGCGGGCAGATTTGCCTTGAGGTAGTTGGCCAGCCCACCCAGCTCCAGGATCCTGCGCACCGAATCGGGCATCTGCGGGAAGGCATATTCGCCCCCCTGGTGGGTGATCCGTCCGCTTGCCAGCTCGATGGCGATGCGATCACCTTCCGCCACCGCGGCGTAGAGCTCCGGACATTCCACGATCGTCAGTCCATCGTTGATCGCGTTGCGGTAGAACGTGCGCGCGAACGAGGCCGCGACGACCGCCTTGATGCCGAGCCCCTTGATGGCGGTCGAGGCCTGCTCGCGTGCGCTCCCGCAGCCGAAATTGCGGCCGGCGACCAGGATGTCGTATTGGGTCAGCCTGGCCGGGAAGCCCTCTCCCAGCATCTCAAAGGCGTGCTGTGCCAGCTCCTTCGGGTCGATGTAGATCAGGTAGCGCCCGGCAATGATGATGTCCGAGTTGACGTTGTCGCCGAACTTGAACACCCGGCCTTCGATCTGTGTCGCTGGCATCGCTCGTCGAGCCTTCAGAGAAATTCACGGGGATCGGCAATCGCGCCCTTCACGGCCGAGGCCGCGAGGGTGGCGGGGCTGGACAGGTAGATGCTGGACTTCGGACTGCCCATGCGGCCGATGAAGTTGCGATTGGCCGTCGACAAGGACACTTCCCCGTCCGCCATCGTGCCGCCGTCGCCCGCGCACGCACCGCAGCCCGGATTGGTCACCAGGGCGCCACTCTCCACCAGAGTCTGCAGCACGCCGGACTGCATCGCCTGCAGCAGGATCTCACGCGATCCGGGCGTCACGATCAGGCGCACGCGCGGATCGACCTTGCGGCCCCGCAGGATCTGCGCGGCGACCGCCAGGTCCTCGTACTTGCCGTTCGCACAGGACCCGAGGAATGCCTGATCGATGCGCGTGCCCACCACCTCGGTGATAGGCTTGGTGTTCTCCACCTGGTGCGGACAGGCCACCATGGGCTCGAGCTGCGACAGATCCACTCGGATCTCCTGCTCGTAGAGCGCGTCGGCATCGGCGTAGACAGGCTGGTATTGCGTGGCCGGATCCTGCAGGCGCGGGCGCAGATACTCGGCCGTCTTCTCATCGGGCGGCACGAACACGCATTTCGAGCCCATTTCCATCGCAAGATTGGCCATCGTCATGCGTTCGGAGATGCTCATTCGCGGCAGCGCATCCCCATAGAACTCCGCAGACTTATAGCCGCAGCCGTCCGCGCCGAGGCGGCCGATCAGGTGCAGCATCAGATCCTTGGCGCTGACACCGATGACGAACTGCCCGTTCAACACGAACCGCAGCGTGGTCGGCACCTTCATCCACAACTTTCCCGTCACCCACACCGAAGTCACTTCGGTGTAGCCGATGCCCGTGCCGAGTGAGCCCAGGGCGCCGTAAATGGTGCAATGGGAGTCGGTGCCGACGATGAGATCGCCGGGTTTGATGTGACCGTGCTCCATCAGTACCAGGTGCGCAATCCCGGCATCCACGTCGTAGAACTTGCGGATGCCGTACTCGCGCGCGAAGTTGCGCGAGGTCTGCTGGTCCTGCGCATACTTCTCGGTCTTCGCAGGAGAGATGTGGTCCAGCACGATCGCCAGACGCTCCGGGTCATAGAGCTTCGTGGCACCGATGCGCCGCATGACGCTCACGGACCTCCACGTCGCCGTGTGGCTCATCACGACGTCCGGATAAGCGTCGACGATCTCGCCTGGGGCGACGCGCGCGGCGCCCGACTTGCTCGCCAGGATCTTTTCCGCGATGGTCATTCCCATCCGGGTTTCGCTCCCTCCAGGCTACCGGGCACAGCGGCCAGCGCCGCCGGCGGCGACTTCTTCTGGTAGTACGCCTGATAAATCACGGTAACGGCGATCGATGCCACCGTGCCGACGATCAGCGGCAGCGTAGCGAGCTGGAACAGGTGTCGCAGCGGCACGTGCTGGGCGACCAACTGCCCCACGACCCACGGTCCGACGGCCCCTCCCACCCGGGCGAACAGCATGAACCAGCCCACTCCCAGACCTCGCACCGAGGTTGGATAGACGTTGCTGATGCAGGCGACCTGCGCGAAGTGCAGCCCGAGCACGCAGAATCCGACGGCCGCGCACATCAGCATGAGGTCGGTGCCCACCAGACCTGGCGCCCCGAGCGCGAAGATCAGCGGGATGGCGAGCACGTACAGAATCGTGCACGGCAGCATGCCGAAGCGGTCGAGCGGCTGCATGATGACCCAGCCGCCGAGGGTGCCGACGAACTGGAACAAGGCGACCGTGTGCGTCGCCTGTGAATACGACATACCCGTATCGGGCAACAGCACCGTCAACCAGCTGTTGAAAGAGTGAAAGACGATCATCGCCAGAAACGCACCGAGCCACAGCAGCGGAGTGAGCGCGGCGAGCCTGCCCTGGAACAGCTGCGCGTGCGAGGAGCGCTCCGCGGGGGCTTCCCCGCCGAGCACCAACGAGCTGTCGGGCGTCAGCGAGAGCTGCGGCTGCATGCGTCGCAGCACGCGCTCGAGCAGCTCGCGGCGGCCGGAGCGCAGGCACAGGAACTTCGGCGATTCCGGCAGGAGGAAATACACCGCCGCCGCCAGTGCCAGCGGCACGACGCCGCCGACGAAGAACAGACTCTGCCAGCCATAGTGAGCGACCAGTGGCGGGGCAACCAGACCGGGAAGTCCCGAGCCGATGGTGGTGCCGGAGAATACGATCGTCACGCACGTGGCACGTAACCGGCGCGGTGCGAACTCATTGACCGTCGCCACGGTGACCGCCAGCGCACCTGACATGCCCACACCGGCGATGAAACGGGTGATGATCAAGGGCTCGAGCGAGGTGCACAGCCCCGACACGAGCCCGAACACGCCGAACATCACGGTGCTGAGAATGATGCCGTTGCGGCGCCCGATGCGATCGGCGAGCGTCCCGAAGGCGAAGGGACCGATGAGCCCGGCGATCAGGCTGGAGCTGAACAGCCCGCCGAGGGCTGCCCGGTCGATATGGAACGCCTTGACGATCCCCGGCGCAGCAAATGACGCCACGGAGATGTTGTACCCATCCGTGAGCGTGACCAGGATACAGACGGCCATCACTCCGATCAGGAGCGCACCGACCCGCTGGCCGTCGACGACCTGGGTGACATCGATGTTCTGTGCCATAGCGCTAGCCCCTCATGCGCTGTTGTCCATCTACAGGAGCGATCTGGGATCGGTGATGGCCCCGTTGATGGCGGAAGCGGCGACCGTCAGCGCGGAGGCCAGGTAGTGCCGCGCGTGCGGGTGACCGTTGCGCCCGGGGAAATTGCGGGCCTGCGTCGAGACCATCACCTCATCCTCCGCCAGGGCGCCCATGTTGAAGGCCTGATTCGAGCCGGCGCTCGGCGGGAAGATGTTGGCCCCGGCCGCGTGCAGCGTCTCGAACAAGCCCTCGCGCAGAGCCGCAAGGTAGATCCCGCGGGAAGCCGGCACGACCTGGAGCCGCACACCGGGACGGACCTTACGGTTGGCAAAGCAGCGCGCCAGCGTGCGGATGTCGCTGAGCCTTCCACCCGTGCTGCCGCCCGCCTCGGCCACGTTGATGGGAGTTCCCACGGCCGCTTCGATGGGATGCACGTTGCCGACCGTCGGCGGGCAGGCGACCTGCGGCCCGATCCGGCTCACGTCGATATCGATGACCTCGGCGTAGCGCGTGCCGTGATCGTTGCGGAACAGGTCGAACCGTCCCTGCGGCCGCAGCGCCTTGGCGAACTCGACGGTCTTGTCGTCCGGGTTGATGTAGCCGCACTTGCCGCCGACGTCGATGGCCTGCAGGGGGAACAGGCCACGGTCGGCGACGTTCAAACGCTCGATGTAGTCGCCGGCGTACTCGATCGCCTTGTAGATCGCACCGTCTTCCCCGAGAAATCCGACCACGTATTGCGAGATATCCCGTGCGTCGACGCCCGGGAGCGTGTGACCGTGCAGGTCGATCCGGATCGTCTCGGGAACCTTGAACCAGCCCGAGCAGTGGGCGAAGCCCAGCGCCGCCATCGAGTTGTTGCCGACGCCCGTGGCGAATGCACCGAGCGCGCCGTAGATCGGAGTGTGCGAGTCGCAACCCGTAATGACCATTCCGGGCGCCACGAGACCGGCTTCCATGATCACATGGTGGATGCTCCCGCAGCCGCTGTCGAAGAGATTGCTGATTCGATGCCGCGCAGCGAACCTGCGCACCGCAGCCAGAGCCTCCGCCGCCTCGCGTGTTGCCGGCGCGAAATTGTGATCGAAGGCAAACACGATGCGCGACGGGTCGGCGATGGAGGCCCCCTTCATCTCGTTCTCGAAAACTTTCATCACGAAATTGGCGCTCAAGTCGTGCATCACCATGAGGTCGATATCGCACACGACCACGTCCTCGGGCTCTACGGCACTCTTGTCGCTCTTGCTCGCCAGTATTTTCTCGATGACATTCATAGAACCCCCAACCCGCCGCCCTCTCGCACGCAGGTGTCACCGTAGTAGAGCCGCTTGCCATCTGCGGGTATCTCCACCTGGAGGGAGATGACTGCCCCGGCCTCGTGATCATCCTCGGCGATTCCTTCCCACCCGGATGCGCGCGAAAGAGTCTCGAGGTGCACCGTCGCACCGCGACCTGGTGGCAGCGGGCTCGTCATCCCAGCCACATTGCGGGAGAGCTTCACCCAATGCCCGCAATACTCCAGAGCGAGAGTCACGGAAGAGTGCGCACCGAGAACAGTTCCGCACGCAGGCAGCGGAGGCGTGTACCCCCCGGACACCAGCACAAACAAATCCTCAGCACCCGCCCGACGCAAGGCGCGCTCGAGGCGACCCGTCAGCTCGTGGTCCGTCAGACCCAGCGCCTCGCCGGTGACCTCCCTCTCGAGCACGCCCCGCGCCAACCGGGCCGCGTGTCGATGCATGGCGACTTCAGCCTCGGTGGCCTTCGGTCGCACCAGATGCCGCGGTACATCCACGATCTCCAGCTTCTCCGCAGCCAGCTGCCTGTAGAGCTCGTAGGGCAATCCCTCGTGATCCAGCACACCGACTCTCGTCCAGCCTCTCTCCGCGCACAGACGCACCAGCTGCGCGATGAGTTGGGGGCTCGGGAGGATCGTTTCATGAAGCGTCACGGAGCGGATCCAGGGGTAGACCCTCGGCGACAGGGCGCACAGCAGAATCGGCGTCTCCCCTGAGGGGATCACCGTCAACGCGCGGTTCCAGTAAGGCATGTAGTTCGAGAGGTAGCGCACATCGTTCGAGCGCCAGACGTCGCTGAACGCCACGAGCACCTGCACGCCCAAGCCTGCGATGTTCCGCTGCAGCTCCTCGAGCCGCGCCTCCAGCGCCGCCCGGGGAAGCTGCTGGGTGTCCCAGCCGATGAAGCCTCTCTTCATGAGTGGAACAGCTTTCGGGGGGTGTCGTTCAAGGGGACGCAGCCCTCGGCCGTGACCAGCAGCGTGTCCCCAAACACCATGTACCCCGACAACGGCAGGTACGTGTTGGGATGAGCGATCAGGACCATGTCCTGCTTGCAGATGTAGTGCACATTCTCGAGCACGTGGGGCAGCTCGTCCGGGTAAAGGCCGAGGTTATGGCCGCGAACTCGCGTGTACTGCGGGCCGGTGTAGTCGCCGTAACCGCGCGCACGGAAAACATCGTTCTGCACACGCGCGACATCGGAGATATCCACCCCGGGACGCAGGTAAGTCTGCGCCGCCTGCTGCGCTGCGGCGAAAATCGAGTAGGCTTGCAGCTGCGCGGCGCTCGGCTCGCCGATCACCAGCGTGCGGCAGATCTGCGCATAGTAGCCATTGACCTGCGGTGTCAGCTCCGTAGTCACGGAGTCGCCGGGCTGGAAGCGGCGGGCGGTCGGAGGTTTCATGCCCGTCACCTCCGTACCCCCGGAGGCCACCAGCATGAAGTTGTCCTCCGCGCCATGGGCCTTGACGAACGACTCGACCTCGGCCACCAGCTCGAACTCCGTCATCCCCGGCTCGCAGACCTTCACGAAGTGCTCGTAGCCCCGGTCGGCGAGCTGCGCGGCCCGGCGGATCCACTCGATCTCCTCGGCGGTCTTCACGCGCCTGATCTCTTCGACATCCGCTGTCGCTGACACCGGAACCGCCCCTGCTATCTCCTGCACGGCGCGGACGAACCGCGCCTCCATCTGTTCCAGGCCATTGACGGCCACGATCGCGCGCGCCTCTGCAGCCAGCACCGCACGCAATCCTTCGGCGAGACGCAAGGAGAGCATGGGCTCGTCCTCGATCGCAGCGCCGACGGGCTCCACGTCCCAGGGATCGGTGACGAGAGCACGGATCTGCCCGCTGCGAGACAGCAGCGCCACCGCCTGCGGACCGGAGAAGTTCACATTGATGAGGCAGCGGAACAGATCCTTGCGCCAGCCGTCCCCGTAGAACAGCAGCAGGTCCCAGCCGCGCTCGGCCATCAGCTGCAGGTACTGTTGCTTGCGGATCGGATTCAACATGTCAGGGAGAGACGGATTCGAGGAACCACTCGGTGGGAAGCTCCCGGCCCAGGCCGAGGGCGCGGGCGCGCTCCAGCACCACACCGCCCACGGCGGCGAACTGGATTCCGGAACCGGTGTTGTTGTTGTACAGGGTGATCTGATCCGCGCGCGTCCTGCCCTGAACCTTGCCGGCGCACAGCTGCTGGATCTCGTGAATCGCCTCCCAGGCGATCACCCCGTTCTGTGCCGCATCCCAGATATCGGGGGACTTATCCTGCTGCGCGACATCCTTGGCGTGCACCACGTACAGATCGGCGCGCCGGATGATCTCGTCGTCGATCTCACGGCGCTTGTTGCTGCCGTCCGATCCTCCGATGGAGGCGACGTAGGTGCCCTTCTCAATCCAGTGACCGTCGAACACAGGGTCCCAGGCGGCGGTCGCCGCCTGGATGAAATCGCTGCCGTCCACCGCGGCGCGCGCGGATCCGGCCGGTTCGATCGGCCGATCGAGCTTCGCGCTCATCGTGTGGCAGAAGTCGCGGCAATGCTCCTGATTGGGGCTGAAGACCTTGACGCGCTCGAACGGATACAGGCCGCAGAGTGCTTCCAGGTGCGCGCCCGCCTGCCAACCGCTGCCGAACAGAGCGAGCACTCGCGGCTGGCGCGGCGCCAGGTACTTCGCCCCTACCGCGCTCATGGCGGCCACGCGCATTTTCTGGATCACCCCATCGGGCATGATGGCGACCGGCTCGATCTTCTCCAGGTCGAACAACATGACCAGCCCGCACCAGCGGTTGCCGGTGGCGGCCGGAAGAATGCGCCGCCGCTTCACGCCCGCCGTATAGGAGAAGCCCGCCATGTCGGAGGTGATTCGCAAGGCCCACACGCCGCTCCCGACGCCGCCGCCTTCCTGAGACTTGAAGCGGTAGCGAAAGCCGGGATGGTTCTTCGACTCCACCGGCATGTACGTCTGGCTGCGCGGCCGGTTGATCGCCCGGCCTTCGGCGAGCTCGCGCAGGATCGCCTCGGTAGCCCGCAAGGCGTGCGCATACGTCAGGGCCTTCTCCACATCCGCGTTGCTGAGCAACAGCGTCATCGGGTGTTGCCCGCGAAGAAAGTGCCGGAACGCAGCAGCGGGATCAGGCCGCCGGCTTCGAGCATGTGCAACAGGAATGGCGAGGGGACTTTGCCCTGCAGCCCCTTGCCGGAGGTCAGATTCGTCACCGCCCCCTCTCTGATGTCCACTCGCAGCATGTCCCCATCGTGCACCAGATCCTGGATGCCGGCCGCCTCCAGCAGCGGCAGCCCGATCTCATGACCGTTGCGATAGAAGGTGCGCGCGAACAGCTCGCTGACGACCGCGCCGATGCCCGTTGCCTGCAGCGCCTTGGCCGCCAGGGCCCGCCCGGAGGAGCAGCCGAAGTTCCTCCCCGCCACCAGGATGTCCCCGGGGCGCACCTTGCGCGGAAACTCCGGATTGAGGCCCTCGAGAACGAACGCCGCCATCTCGCGGGCGCTCTTGAACATGATATGGGTCGGGGTGATCAGGTCCGTCGGAATGTTGTCGCCGAACTTCCAGCAGCGGCCCTCAAATATCAGAGCCGCCCCGACCGGGCCTTGCGCCGCTGTGGCCAATATCCACCCCCAAGCAGAAACCCACCCACGCCGGCCGGAGATTGTTCTCGGGGGTGTCCTTACTGTCTAATAGCACATGGGGCCTCACCCATAGCCATTGGTTATCCCCCTCGATGGACCTCAGCCAGCTCAAGCGCTTCGTTGCCACGGTCGAGGGCGGCAGTCTCGGCAAGGCCGCCGAAGGCCTGAATATCTCCCAACCGGGCCTGAGCAAGAGCATTCACCAGCTGGAGTCGGACTTCGGGGCCGCTTTGCTGCAGCGGGGGCCGAAGGGGGTGACCCCGACGGCGTTCGGCGAGGCGCTTTATCTGCGGGCCAAGAAGATTCTCGCGGAGTGGCATCACTTGGAGAACGACCGCGCGGCGCTCTTCAACGGTCTCACCGGGCACGTCACGATCGGGGTGGCGCGCGGGACCGGGTTCCTGGGGCGCGTCCTGCCCGCCGCCACCGCCAAGCTCTCGAGCAACCGGTATGCCGTGCGTCTGACGGTGGTCAGCGGAGTTGCGGAAGAGCTCGCGCGCGCCCTGCGCTTGGGCGACGTCGATTTCGCCGTCGCGGTACTGGACACTCCGGCGGGCAACACCGACCTCATCGAGGAGGTTCTGTTCCACGACCGCTGCGGGCTGTTCGTGGACGCACGCCACCCGCTCGCGAATGGCGGGTTCGTCTCGATCGAAGACCTCACCCGCTACTGCTGGCTGTTCTCCGCCGATGCGGCTTCCCTGCGCGAGGCATTGAGCGCGCTCGCGCACAGCCGGGGCGTCGAGCCCCGCAGCACCGTCATCGACAGCAACTCGGTGGTCTACCTGGTCAGCACGCTGATCGGAAGCGATTTCGTGGGCATGTTGTCGATGGACTCGGTCGAGGATGCGGTGATCGCCGGCAAGCTCGTGGAGGTGGTGCTGCAGCCCGAGCAACGCTCCGGCGTAGCGGTAGCGGCCGTCGAGCGGCCGGTCGGGTTTCTGCGCCGCGCCGACACGACGCTCTCCCCCGTAGCCATGGCGTTGCAGGAGGAGATCCGCCGCTTGTGCACCACGCTCGGATATCCGCTGGTGTCCCCGCGCTGATGCCCCCTCAGGCAAACACCGCAAAACCGAGAAGAACGAAGCACACCAGCATCGCCAATCCGAACATCCCGGAGCGCAGCGACGCCTTGTCGTTGAGATACGCCAGGATATAGACCCCTCTGGCGAGAACGAAAATCGCGCAACACACCAGCTGCACCCCGATCGACACGTGCCGCTGCGCCGCAGCCAGCACGGCAATGCCGAACACCGGCAGCGCCTCCATGCCATTCAGGTGCGCAGCCAGAGCGCGGCGTCCCTTGCCCTCCAGCCGCGCCTGCTGCTCGCGAGGGTGATGGTTGTCATAGCCGCCAGGCATTGCGTTCATCGCCTGTCCCACAACGGCGCGCGGCCAGTAGGCAAGCAGCACGGCCAGAATCAGCGACAGATAAGGAACGGCGCTCAACATCGCGTGACCCTCCGGTATCGAGTATCGTTGACGCATCGCCCGCATCCGGGCGCTTCGCGAGGAGAGAGTATGAGCAAGGGTATGGAGAGAAAGAAGGAAACGAAGAAGAAACCTGCCAAGACCTTCGAGGAGAAGCGCGCCGAGAAACGTGAGAAAAAGGCGAGCAAGGCGCTGCTGCGTTCCTGAGCTTGCGGGTGCGGGCGCGCGCGGCCGAGCGCTGCGCGTCGCCCCCCACCGGTCCTGCGTTCAGTAGCTCTCATCCTCGTTCGGGAAATCGCCCGACTTGACCTCCGCGATGTACTTCTTGAACGCACCCTCGATGACCTCGTGCAGCTGCGCGTACAGGCGCAGAAACCGCGGCGAGAAGTCCTGATTGATGCCCAGCATGTCGTGCATCACCAGTACCTGCCCATCCACGCCCGGTCCGGCACCGATGCCGATCACCGGAATCGACAGCTGATTGGCGACGCGCTCGGCGAGCTGCGCCGGGATTTTTTCCAGCACCACGGCGAAGCAGCCGCACTCCTGCAGCGCCATGGCATCGCGCACCAGTTGTTCGGCCTCATCCTCTTCCGTCGCGCGCACCACATACGTACCGAACTTGTAGATCGACTGCGGCGTCAGGCCCAGGTGGCCCATCACGGGAATGCCTGCCGTCAGAATCCGCTTGATGCTGTCCAGAACGAATTCGCCGCCCTCCATCTTCACGCAATGCGCCCCGGATTCCTTCATGATGCGCACGGCGCTCTCGAGGGCGAGCCTGCTGTTGCCCTGGTATGAGCCGAAGGGCATGTCGACCACGACCAGCGCCCGCTTGACGCCGCGAACCACGGCGGTCGCGTGGTCGATCATCTGATCGAGTGTGATCGGGAGCGTCGTCTCGTGACCGTGGATGACATTGGAAGCGCTGTCGCCCACCAGCACGGCGTCGATCCCGGCTGAGTCGAGGATTCGCGCCAGGGAAAAGTCGTATCCCGTGAGCATGGCGATCTTCTCGCCTCGCGCTTTCATCTCCGACAGCCGCGCGGTCGTCACTCTGCGCCTCCGGTCGTCCTCTTCTGCCGCATGGGCGATCTGGGTGGACATGCAACCTCCGCTCTGGGCAAAGCCGCCGCGCTAAGAATACACTTGGCCCGCACGCGAGAGGACCTGATTGGCCGCGCAGACGATCCTGATCCTGATTATCACCGTCAGCCTGGTCGGTCTGCTGTCTGCCCGCTTCCAGGCCTGGGCGCTGCTGCGCCCCTACCTGGTCGTCCGCGAGCCCCGCTATCGCATCGGCCTGCTCACCAGCGGCTTCGTGCACGCCGATGTGGGTCACCTGCTGTTCAACCTGATCACCTTCTACTCCTTCGGGTTCCCCCTGGAGAGGGTCATCGGGAGCACCCGGTTCGTGATCCTCTACCTGTTCGGCCTGCTGGTCAGCAACGTGGGCACGACGCTCAAGCACCGTGAGGATCCGAATTACGCCTCTCTGGGCGCATCGGGGGCCATCCTCGCCGTGCTGTTCGCTTCGATCCTGTATTTCCCGCAGCAGCGGCTGTTCATCCTGCCCCTGCCGGTGCCGATTCCCGCGCCGTGGTTCGCCCTCGGCTACCTCGCCCTCACCTACTACTGGTCAAAGCGCTCCCGGGGTCGCATCAACCACGACGCCCACCTCGGGGGAGCGCTCGCCGGACTGGTGTTTGTTGCCGTGACGGCGCCGCAGGCCTACCCGAATTTCATCGCCGTTCTGAGCGGGCACGGGCGCTAACGAGCAGCCGACAAAAACCACGCTTTTTGTCGGCGGAAACGGAGGCGATGTCCGACAAACGCGCCAAGCGCGTTTGTCCAATCAACCCAGTGTGATGCTCACGGGGCAATGGTCGCTGCCCATCACGTCGGCGTGGATCTGCGCGCGTTGCACCGCACGGCCGAGCGCCCTGGAGACGACCACATAGTCGATTCTCCATCCGACGTTGCGCGCACGCGCATTCGTGAACACGCTCCACCAGCTGTAGTGTCCGTTGCCCTTCTTGAACAGACGGAAGGTGTCGATGAAGCCCGCGTCCAGGAAGTTCTGAAAGCCCTGCCGCTCCTCGTCCGTGAAGCCTTTCTTGCCGCGATTCGGCTTGGGATTGGCGAGGTCGAGCTCGGTGTGCGCCACATTCAGATCGCCGCAGAAAATGACCGGCTTGCGCCGCTCGAGCTGGCGGCAGTAGGCGAGGAACGCCGGATCCCAATGCTCGAAGCGCAGCTTCAGGCGACTCAGGTCGTCCTTGGCGTTCGGCGTATACACGGTGACCACGAAGAAGCGGTCGAACTCGGCGGTGATCAGCCGGCCCTCCTCCGCCGCATCGCGCTCGAGCTCATCCGCGAAGCGATACTTGCGCGCGAACGATTTGGGAAAGCCGTCGATGATGTGCAGAGGCTTCTGCCGGGAGAGGATCGCGGTACCCGAGTAGCCCTTCTTCACCGCCGAGTGCCAATGCTCGTGATAGCCCGGCAGCTCGATCTGCAGTTGGCCGCGCTCGGCCTTGGTCTCCTGCAGGCACAGGATGTCCGGCCGATGCTTGTGCAGAAAGGGCTCGAAGAACCCCTTGTTGACCACCGCCCGAATGCCGTTGACGTTCCACGAGTACAGCTTCATCGGCGGCCCATCTCTTTGGACAGGCGCACCACCATCGCTGCGAGGATGCCGGCCGCCACCACCAGGATGACCCACAGGAGGCCGTTCCTCCAGGGCACGGAGGTCGCAGGCCGTAGCCGTTCCCTCCCGCCCAACAGAGTAGGCGCCGCCGCCGTTGCGTTGCCGATCTCCACCGCCTTGGGAAGCGAATCCAACGACATGTCCGCGGGCCCAACCGTTGCGCTGCCGTAGGCAATCAGATACGGCCCCGATCCACGGGCCAGGAACACCGCGTTCTGTGCAACCCAACCGGCACTCAGTCGCGGCACGCCGTTACCAATGCTGCCGCCGCGTGCATCGATGCGGGCCAGCCAGTAGCGGTCGGTGTCCGGCGCGATATGAATCGGACCGTTGCGCAGCTCGGTGCCTGCGCTCTTCAGTCGATACAACCCGGCGTGTACGACCGGGCGCCACGGGGCTTTGGGATCCGCGCGCGACAGCAGGTCCACCGCGACAGTGGTGTTGAGCTCAGGAAGCTCCAGGTTGACGCGATCGATCGGAGGGCTCGCGCCCAGGTCGAATTCGAACTCGCGCGCCTGCCCGGAGACCGCCGTGCCCGCTACCATCACGTTGGCACGGGCGGCCTCCAGCGTTTCGCGCGCGGGCTCTGCGAGCACACCGGTCAATCCGAAGGGCGCCTCGGCCCCCACCCACGACAGCCGCCAGAATTTCGCCTGCGTCGGCCTGATCTCCAGACGCCGCTCCACCAGATGCTCGCCTCGTGCGTGCAGGTTCGCTACAGGCGCCGCGGATGCAATTCTGCGCCACTGGCCCAGCGTGTCGCCGACCTCGACCTGCATTCTCCCGGCGAAGTCCGCTGCATCGTCCGGCCATTGCAGAATGAGCGCCGCAACGGGTGTGTTCAGCGCCCGCGCGTCGAGGAGATAAGAAGCCGCGGCGACCGAGGCGCTGCCCGGAGTCTGCACATTGACGGCCGACTTTCCCGATTCGACCGTGATCCGCACGGCATCCAGTGCGGCAGCAGAGGTATCCTTGAGATGGAAGAGCGCTAGCGGCACTGCTTGCCGGACGCTGGTGCCGGCATCCGGACGCTCGAGTGCGTACGGGACGACCTCGCCCTGGCTGTTGAACACGCGCAGATCGCCCAGATCCGCGCGCACAGCCGTCTGATACACGGCGACGGGCAGCGGCACACGATACCCAGCGTCCTCTCCTGCCGTCTCGACCAGCAAGCCGTAGGCGAAGTCCGTAGGCTTCAGGTCCGCGGCGAGCGCCGAGCCGCTGACGGCTGCTGCCAGCAGCCAGGTTGCCCAACGTTTCATGTCTCGGGGCGCGCCGGCGCGCGTGCGGACGACTGCGGTGGCAGCGGAGAAAAATACCCGACGATCAGCATCAACACTCCTACCACGACGAACGAGACGATGCGCTCGATGGTCCCTACCCGGGACAGATCGATGAGGAACAGTTTCAGGATCACGACCGCCAGCAGAGCTGCGCCCACCAGCCAGACCACCCTGGCCTTCTTCTGCGTCGCGAGGAGCATACTCGACAGGGCCAGCACGGCCCAGAAGATCGACACCGAGGTCTGCACGAGTGTCGATCGCAGCAGCGCCTCGGCCTGCAGCGGGATTCCGGCCCAATAGTGCAAGGTGCGCAGCAGTGCGGCATTCAGCCACACGAAGCCCAGTGCGGCGAGCGCTCCAAATGCCTCCGCATCGCGCATCCGCGCTGAAGACTGCGCTGGCCGCAGGTGCATCCAGTAGCGCAGCAGCACCAGCAGTACGAACAGCTGCGCCAGGTCCAGGGGATTGAGCAACGGCACGAATGGCAGCGGAGCGGGGTCGCCATTGCGCCAAACATCGGTGAGCACGCTCCAGAGCGCAAGGTATAGCGCGAGACCGCCACCGGCCTTCCAGAGGTAGGCACCGCGATGGACACCGATGGGCCAGCCGTCGCGGCGCGCAAAATGCACGAGGGTCACAATCGCCACTGCAGGAACGAGTGCCCAGGCGATCGCCGGCCATGAGCCGCTTCCCTGCACGCCTCGATCGATGGCCCAGGCGACTTCCCAACTCACGAGTGCGATCAACAACCACGCTCCCCCGGTATGCAGCGTATTCGCGAGACGCTCACCCGGAGATCCTTCGTGGCGCTTGCACAGGAGATAGAAGACAGCAAACGCGCAGGGCCACGAGACCCAGCCCCCGTCCGCCAGCGGATGATGAACCTCAGCGACAGCCAGCAGCGCATAGAGGATCATCCCCGGCAGGAGCCACAGGGCCGCAAGCCGGGCGACCCTCAGCTGCGTCCGCCGATGCAGCTCGCTCGCGATCAGGGCCGTTGCCGTGAGGAACAGCAGGCCGGCACCCGCGTCGTACCGGTCCGGCACGCTGCGCTGGATTTCCGTGAGCCCGCTGAACAACCACCACAGCAGGCCCCAGAAGAACAGGACTGTCGGGAGCGGAGCTTCATAGTCCGACAGGCGCTCGCGATACTTCTCCAGGATGGCCGCACAGAACACCGAGGCGGCGCTCAGCAGAGCTCCGCCCAGGCAGGCGCTGTTGAGAATCGGCAGTACCTCACGCAGCGTGTCGCGGTCGCTCCAGAAGATCACCCCACCCGCGATCTGCAGCAAAGCACCGAACGCGCGCGGCAACCGCCGGCTCTGGCGGCATCCGATCCACACGAGGGCGGCTCCCTCGAGCGACCAGGTCGCCGAGCTCCAACGGCCGGCCAGCGCCAGAGGTACGGCGAGCGTCAGGAACAGCACACCGAGCGCCATGAACGCTTCCGCCAGCAGACGCTGAGAGTCACGACGATGCAGCATCCACGCAAGCGCCAGGTACATTGCGCTGACGGCCAGCGCGCTGTAGGCAAGCGCGAAGCGGTGCTCGAACAGCAGGGCCGACTGCAGCCCGAAGGCAGCGAGCGGCGTTCCGAATACCAGCGTGCCATCGACGTATCCGCGCAGCTCAGGAGGCTGACGTTGCGCAAACAACACGGCGATCGCAACGTAGAACAGGAAGAACAGCACCAGAAACGGCTCAGTGGTGGCGAGCATCTCCGGTCGATACCGCAGCACTCCCCACGCTGTGCCGATGACGAAGGTAAAGAGAAAACCGACGACGTTCAGCGGCCGCCAGGCCTTGAACCACGCAATCAGGACGAGCCCGAAGCTCAGAACGGCGTAGTAGCTGAACAGAACGACGTGACTGCCCTCGCCGGTGGAGGCGAGCACGGGCGCCAGGAATCCACCGGTGGCGCCGAGCAGCGCAAATGCCTGCGAGTCCTGCAGGATCGCCAGCGCCGCCGACAGCACGGCGATCACGATCAGCAGCGCGAATGCGGCCCCCGGCGCCAACAATGAGTACAGCCGCAGCCCCGCGAATACGCTCAGGTACAGAATGCCGACACCGCCGCCCTGCAGCGCGAGCGCGTACCCGGGTCGGCGCACGCGCAGTCTCCAACCCAACGCCAACAGAACGATTCCGCCGACAGCGACAGCCGAGAGGCGCAACTCGATCGGTATTTTGGAATGCTGCGCGAGATAGCGCAGCAGGAAGGCGACGCCGAAAAACAGAACGACGATGCCGACGCGCACCAGCGTATTGCCACCAGTGAAATAGTCGCGGACGAGACGCCACGCGGTTTCGAACACGTCCGGACGCGCCTGTCGGCCCCAATCGCCGCGCGCCTCTTCGGGTATGTCGGGCACGCGCGGAGGCGGAGTCAGATCGGGTGTCGGCGACCACGCCGGTCCCGGCGCGGCCTGCGCGGGTGTCGGCTGCGCGGGCGCCGGGGCGCCAGGCGCGGGCTCCGCTGCCACGGCCGCGCCCGGAGTCGCGCGCGCGGCTGAAGTCGCGGCGGGCCCGGTGGGCTGCGCGCGCTGTTGTTGTGCGTGCTCCGGCTCGTCCAGCTGCTGACGTAGCCGCGCAACCAGCTTTGCCAACCCGCCGAGCGCCCGCTCAGTCTCGCTGAGCCTCTGGCGCAAGAGCATCCCTTCTGCGATAGCTAGCCCCGCCACCGCACCCAACAGCACGCTGAACCACGTGCGATCGGCTGAAAACAGCGCCAGGCCCAACACCGCCCCGAGGATTGCGAGCACGACCCGCATAGCACGTTCTTTCAGGCGCAGCTCAAGCTGCGACCCTCAGCTTATCAGGGGTGGTGCAGGTATGCTTGGGCGCCCAGACAGAGGAAGGCGGCACGCCGTGAGCATCAGAGCAGTCCAGGGAGACATCACCCAACTGAAGAGCGAGGCCATCGTCAACGCGGCCAACTCCTCGTTGCTCGGCGGAGGAGGTGTGGATGGTGCGATCCACCGCGCCGCCGGGCCCGAGCTCCTGGCCGCCGGCCGCAAGCTCCAGGTCAGAGCTAAAACCGACCGCTCTGGAAGTCCTTGAAGGCCTGCATCAGCTCCTCCTGAGTGTTCATCACGAAGGGCCCGTACTTGGCGACCGGCTCGCGAAGCGGGCGGCCTGCGACCAGAATCGCGCGTGCCCCACTGCCCTCCGCTCCCGGCGTGACGCCCTCGATGCGCACTTCGGGCCCCTCGCTCAGAACCGCGAGCTCCTGCGACTTCACCGTCGTCGCCGATTCCCCGCCGACGCGCACCGCGCCCTCGAACACGTAGAGAAAAGCCGCGTGACCCTCAGGCAACTGATGCGTGAACACACTGCCGGGCGCGACCTCCACATCGAGGTACGTCGGGTCGGTCGCAGGTTGGGAGATCGGCCCTTCCGTGCTACCCACCTTGCCCGCAATGACCTTCACGCGCACGCCTTTTACCGGCGTGACGACAGGAATCCGGTCCGGTCCAAACTCCTGATATCGCGGAGCCGTCATCTTGTCGCGCGCAGGCAGGTTCAGCCACAGCTGAAAGCCGCGCATGCGACCCTCCTGCTGCTCGGGCATTTCCGAATGCACCAGTCCCCGACCCGCCGTCATCCACTGCACGCTGCCGGGAACCAGCACGCCTTCGTTGCCGTGGTTGTCCTTGTGGCGCATGCGACCGTCGAGCATGTAAGTGACCGTCTCGAAACCCCGATGCGGATGGTCCGGGAAGCCGGCGATGTAGTCCTCGGCCCGGTCGGTGCCGAACTCATCGAGCATCAGGAACGGATCCAGATCCGGCATGCGCGGCTGTCCGATGACACGTGTCAGCTTCACGCCGGCTCCGTCCGAAGCGGGCATGCCTCGCACCATGCGCTCCACGCCACGCGTTATCTGCTTCAGTGCCGTTGCCGTATTCATCTCTGTAACCTCATAGTGAGCGCTACGCCGCGCGCGGCAGGCTCAGTGCCTCGCCGATCGCAGCCAGCGCCGAGTTGATTCCGGTGCGGCGGTGTTGCGGCGACAACGCCAGACCCTCGGCCCGCACGAACGTCACGGAGTCGATGCCCAGGAAGCCGAACAGGAACTTCAGGTACGACTCGGCGAACTCGCCCGGCGCATTCGGCGCGTACACGCCACCGCGCGAGATCGCCACGATAACCTTCTTCCCGCCCGCCAGTCCCTGCGGCCCCGACTCGGTGTAGCGGAACGTCTTGCCCACCACGGTGACCCGGTCTATCCAGGCCTTCAATTGGGACGGAATCGAAAAGTTGTACATGGGCGCGCCGATCACGATGACGTCCGCCGCCAGGAAGTCTGCCAGGGTGGCCGCATCCCGCGCACGCTCCTCGGTCGGCTGCGCCGCAAGGGACTTGCTCGAGAAGTGCGGCAGCTCTTCAGCCGCGAGATCCGTGTACTTGACCTCCACGTCCGGGCGCTCCGAGCGCCAGTGGCTGACGATCTCGCCCGTCAGCTGCCGGCTGGCAGAGCCGGCTCCCAGGATGCTGGAATCGATGTGCAGTAGCTTCACGGCCGTCTCCATGCAGTTCACGTTACGGCCAATAGACTAATATTTGGGACAGTACTTGATAATCCAGCTCAACCAGAACACATTGTTCCATATTTGTATTTAATTGAGGGGGCCATGCAGCCGCTGGAGGAGTTCTACTACTTCGCCCAGGTCGTCGAGCACGGGGGATATGCGAAAGCGGCGCGGGCCCTGGGTATCCCCAAGTCGCGCCTCTCCCGGCACGTCGCCGCCTTGGAGGCCAAGCTCAATGTTCGGCTGCTCCAGAGGTCGACCCGGCGATTCGCCGTGACGGAGGTCGGGCATGACGTGCACCGTCACGCGATTGCCATGCTGGCGGAAGCGGATGCCGCCCTTCGGGTAGTCGAGTTCGCGAGGGCCGAGCCAAGGGGGGTGGTGCGCGTGAGCTGTCCGGTCGCCATGGCGCAGTCGATGCTTGCGGGCATCCTCCCGGAGTTTCTGGAGAGGTACCCCGCCATCCGGCTGCAGATGCACGTCAGCAATCGCCGGGTCGATGTGCTCAATGAGGGGTTCGACGTCGCGCTCCGAGTGCGCACCCAGCCCAGCGGCGAGGACGGTCTGGTGATGCGGACACTCGGAGAGGCTTGCGAGCAGCTGGTAGCCAGTCCGCAGTATCTGGACCGCGCAGGCCGCCCGGATACCCCCGCACGCCTCGCCGAGCTGGACACGCTCGCATTCGACACCGATGGCGATCGGCAGATGTGGGAGTTGCGGGGGCCTGACAATCAAACGCAGCGCGTCGAGATCTCACCCCGGCTGTTCTGTCACGACTTCGTGGTACTGCGCACGGCAGTGCTCGCCGGCCTCGGCATCACAAAGCTTCCGGACAACGTGGTTCGCGCGGATCTGCAAGCGGCAAAGCTGGAGCGCGTGCTGCCGGAATGGAACACGCCCTTGGGGGTAGCGCACCTGGTCTTTCCGACCCGCCGCGGATTGCTGCCGGCGGTGCGGGTGCTCATCGACTTCCTGGCGACCCGGCTCGCGGGAGCTATTTGATCGTGAAGGTCGCCTTCTGGCGGATGTCCTGACTCGATGCGCCGATCTGCACTTCATATCTGCCCGGGTCGACGACGTAGGTCTTGCTCTTCACGTCGTATCGCGTCGTATCGCGGTCAGGCTTCAAGGTGAAGGACACCTGCTGCTCCTCGCCTGCCTGCAGCGGGATGCGGCGAAACCCGCGCAACTCCTTTCGGGGACGTGGATAGCGCGTATCCGGCGGCCTGACATACAACTGCACGACTTCATCCCCCGCCCGCCCGCCGACGTTCTTCACCCGAACCCTCGCATTGAGAGTGCCGTCGCGCGCAATGCTGGAGTGATCCAGCGACAGGTGCGAATACCGGAAGCTCGTGTAGGACAGGCCGTATCCGAAGGGGTACAGCGGCTCGCCTTCGAAGTAGCGATAGGTGCGTCCCTTCATGCTGTAGTCATCGAACGCGGGCAGTGCGCCGCCTTTGTAGAACGTCACGGGCAAGCGGCCTGCCGGGCTGACGTCCCCGAACAGTACGTCTGCGACTGCGCTGCCGCCACGCTGGCCAGGGTACCAGGCCATCAGAATCGCGGGAATGTGCGCCTGGGCCCAGTCGATGGCGAGCGCCGATCCGCCCGTCAGCACCAGAACGACAGGCTTGCCGGTGGCCTGCAGCGCCTCCAACAGCTTCTCCTGGGTCGCCGGCAGCCGCAGATCGGTGCGGTCGCCGCCGGCGAAGCCGGGGTAGTTCACTTTCATCTCCTCGCCCTCGACATCCCCGGTGAGCCCGCCGGCGAAAACGATCGCATCGGCGGCCCGTGCCGCATCGAGCGCCTCTGCAAACGGCGGCTTGAAGCCGGGCAGTTTCCATCCGAGACGCACTTCCGCATCGCGCGTATCCTGAAAGTATTCGAGGCGGATGTCGTAGGCTCTGCCGGCCTGCAGATCCAGGAATGCGCTTTTGCTCTGCAGGCGCGAGGTCGTCTGCCATGCATCGAGCACGAGACGGTTGTCGACATACAGGCGGAAACCGTCGTCCGCGCCCACCTCGATCTCATATCGGCCCGCTACCGGGGGCAGGAGCTGGCCGGTCCAGCGGACGCTGAAATGCTCCGAGCCGAGGGCCCGCTCGGGGGGCAGCTCGCCGCGGGCGACCAGATCGTCGGTGGGCGAGACGCGATCCCAGCGGAAGGCCACACGCGCATCCACGCGTGTCAGATTCGGCGTTCCGGTGGAATCCCGGCCGCTGAAATATTCGCCTTTCAGCCCCTGCGCGGAGCTGCCGGGCTCGGGGCGCAGATACTTCGACTCGATCAACGGCACGGCGCGGGCATCTTCGCGGCCCTCCACCAGATCGGCCCCTCGTGCATAGGTCACTCGGGTGTTGGTTCCCACCGCAGCGCGAATTCCCTGCAGAATCGTCACTGGTGCGGCCGGCGTGCCGTAGTAGTTGCCGAGCAGGGACATGATCTCATCGGCCGTGGGACCGATGACGGCGATCGAGCGCAGCGTGCGCGACAGGGGCAGGAGGTTGTGCTCATTCTTCAGCAGCACGATCGAGGCCTGTGCGGCACGGCGTGCGAGCCGGTCATGCTCGGGCGATTGATTGACCGAGTACGGAATGCGGCTCCAGGGGACGCGCTCGGGAGGGTCGAACATTCCAAGCTCGAAGCGGGCCCGCATCAGCCGCCGGGCCGCCGTATCCACGTCCGCCTCGCTCACCAGGCCCTGGTGCACGGCGTCGACGAGTGCGCCGAAGGTCTTGCCGCAGTTCAGATCCAGCCCGCTGTGCAGCGCGAGCGCCGCCGCCGCCGCCGCTGTCGCCACGATCTTGTGCTGCGTGAAGATGTCCTCGACCGCATCGCAATCGGAGACCACATAGCCCTCGAATCCCCACTGCCTGCGCAGAATCTGCTGCAGGAGCCGTGGACTTGCCGAGGCGGACTCGCCGTTCACCCGGTTGTAGGCCCCCATCACCGAAGCTACGTGTCCTTCCTCCACCAGCGCACGGAAAGCCGGTAGATAGGTCTCGTGCAGGTCGATCTCCGAGGGGTGCACGTCGAAGTGATGCCGCTCCGCCTCCGGCCCGCTGTGCACCACGTAGTGCTTCGCGGTGGCAACCAGCTTGAGGTAATGCGGATCATTGCCCTGCATTCCCTGCACGAACGCCACCCCCATGCGCGCGGTCAGGTAGGGATCCTCGCCGTAGGTCTCCTGGCCCCGGCCCCAGCGCGGATCGCGAAAGATGTTGATGTTGGGGGACCAGAAGGTCAGCCCCTGGTAGCGGCCGTGCTCGCCGCGACGCAGGCTCTCGGCGTGCTTGGCACGAGCTTCGTCGCTGATCGCGGTAGCCTCCTCGAGCATCAGCTTCGCATCGAACGTGGCCGCGAGACCGATCGCCTGCGGAAAAACGGTCGCCGGACCTGCACGGGCCACACCATGCAGCGCCTCGTTCCACCAGTCATAAGCGGGTACGCCGAGGCGGGGAATCGCCGGCGCAGCATTCTGCAGCTGCGCAACCTTCTCCTCCAACGTCATGCGCGCGACCAGGTCCGCCGCCCGTTCCTCAAAGCTGTGGGTGGGATCCCGATAGATCGCCCCGCTCGGGGCACCCTGACTCCTCGCCAACCCCGCCGTTGCCAGCAGGATTACGAACGCTGCAGCCGCTGTTAGCCGCAGCCGGACACCCGTCGCAGAATTCACAGTTCCCCAATCCCTTCTCAGGAGGCTCAGACGGCGTATGCTACTGTAGGTATGGACACCGGCGCTCGCGCCCGGTGCTGCTCGCTCGAGCTGGGAACGTTGGTATGAGCCATAGCTATCGGGTACTCGCAGTGGCCTGCCTTGTGGCCGGGCCGCTCTGGACTCACGCGTATGCGGCGGCGATCGAGCAGACACCTGCAGCCGCACCGGTCCCCCCCACCGGCGCCGCGGCACCGGCCATCGCTCAAACCCCCGCAGCCGCCCCCACGTTTCCCGGCATACCGACGCCGCAGTCCGCTCTACCGGATGCGCAGTCCGCTGCGACGGCGGCTCCCGACACGCTCGCCGAGGTGGTCGTCCAAGCTCCCGAGCCGGTGTACGTTGCGCCCACGCTGCGCGACCGGATAGGTCGCATCTGGGCGCCCGTGAAAATCGACGGCAAGGGGCCCTTCCGCCTGGTGCTCGACACCGGCGCGAGCCATTCCGCGATCACCTCGCGAGTCGCCAACAGGGTCGATGACGCTTCCGCGCAGCTGGTCAACGTGCTGTTGCACGGCGTGACCGGATCGGCAGTCGTCCCGGCTCTGAAGGTTCGCAGCATGGAAGTCGGCGACATGCTCATCGAGCCGACGACTCTGCCCATCGTCGCCGACGCGTTCGGCGGCGCCGAGGGCGTGCTCGGCCGCGAGGGCCTGATGGAGAAGCGCATCTTCGCGGACTTCGGCGCCGACGTGCTGACCATCGCCAAGTCGCATGGCAAGCGAGCCCCGCCCGGCTACAAGACCATCCCCCTGACGCTCACCGGCGCCGGACTGCTTGCGGCGGACGTGCGCATCGGATCGGTGAAGGTGCGCGCGATCATCGACACCGGCGGCGAGCAGAGTGTCGGCAACCTGGCACTGCTCGAAGCCCTGAAACGGCACGCCGACAAAGACTACATCAGCGAGAACATCATCGGAGTGACGCTCGACGAGCAGCGCACCAAGTACATCCGTGTGCCGCCGATCACGATGGGCAGCCTGAAGCTGTATAACGTGCACGTGGCCTTCGGCGACATGGAGCTGTTCGAGCACTGGAAATATGACTCCACTCCGACGCTGCTGATCGGCATGGACGTGCTCGGACTGTTCGACAAGCTCATCATCGACTACAAGATGCGCGAGATGCAGATCCGTATGCGCGGCGACGAAGGCGGCGGCGTGCAAGTGCACACCGACAGCGACGAATTCTTCATGCATCGGGGCAGCTAGCCCACCAGCGTCGTCAGATCGCAGCCCGCCAGCTCCCCGATATGCTCGAGCGTGAGATCCGCCGGCGGGTGCCGGGCGAGCTCGTCAGGATCCAGCGCATAGTGCCCCTGGCGGGGAAACACCGTAGTCAGCCTGCTGTCCCAGCTCTTCTTCATCGCCGCGAGAATGCGCAGCTTGTCATCCACCATGACGTAATGCCGGGACGGATAGCGCCTCGCCACGGCATCCAGCATCTCTTCCTTGTGCAGATAGATCAGCACGCGCCCCTGCACCGCGTGCCAGATCCCTGAGCGGTGAATCTTGCGCGGCTGAAACACGACATCGCCGTCCGAGAGCACCACGGTCGGGCCCCAGCGGCCGCAATGCGCCACCGCCTCCAGCGCGCCCGGATACAACCGGCTGGCGAAGGGATAGTCGACCAGGAACGAGGACATCCGCAGCAGCTGCGGATCATCGAGATTCTCGAGCCGATAGCGCTGCAGGGCGCCCAGATAATCCGCGTACCCGAGCTCCATCCGCAGCGTCTCGAAGATCGCCCAGTAACGGTCGCGGCTGGCCCGGCCGAACTCACTCTCCAGGTGCTCGCTGAGGTCCGCCTGCACCCGATCGTTGTCGAGCAGCGTGTTGTCCACGTCGAACAGGATGGTGAGGTCGGCCCTCATGAGGCGCTCAGGGTATCACGGCGAGTACCAGGACCTGCCGGCAAAGCGGATGGATGATCGCAGGACCGCTCGAGCTCCCGTCTGACGTACACTTCGCAGTGGCGCATCTATCACCGGCGAATGGGCGCGGGCGCAGCGTGCGCTTACGCTTGCCATTGATCGGAGTCTCGCGGCGATGCTCAGTCTCAGACCCTTCCTGTTGACGGCGACTCTTTTCATGCTGCCCTGGGGCGCTGGCGCCGAGGCGCTCAAGAAAGAGGCTCCGACCGTTCTCATCACCGGCGCCAACCGTGGCATCGGGCTCGAGCTGGCGCGCCAGTACGCCGCGGACGGATGGAACGTCATCGCCACCTCGCGCCATCGCAGTGGCGATCCGGGCCTCGCCGCCCTGAGCGAGCTCGCTGCCAGGTATCCCCAGGTGGCGGTCGAACGGCTCGACGTGTCGGACACGGCGATGATCCGCGGCCTCGCGGCGAAATACCACGCTCAGCCGATCGATGTTCTGATCAACAACGCCGCGAACGTGACCTCCACGTTCTCCGGGGACATGGAGATCGCGAACAAGACCTACGAGCAGATCGACTTCGATGCGGCCCGCAGGGATTTCGACGTCAACTCGCTCGGCCCCATGCGCGTCGCCCAGGCGTTCATGCCCAACGTGGAGAAGTCGAAGCAGAAGAAGCTCATCAACGTCACCTCCCTGGCCGGCTCGTTCGGGCAACCCTTACCCAACGCCACCGCGATGAACTATGGCGCGAGCAAAGCGGCCCTCAACAAGTACACGGTGTTGCTGTCGATCGCGATGAAGCCCAAGGGTGTGATCGTCGCGCTGGTGCAGCCGATCTTCGTCGCCAGCAAGACGGATCTGGCGGACATGAAGGGTGCGGCGCCGCTGGATCAGGAGGTCGCCAAGCTCATCAAGACCATCGATCGCCTGACGATGGATCAAGCCGGGAAGATCAGCAACTGGAGCACCGGCAGGATCGACCCGTTCTGAGGTTCGAGCCCGGCGCGGGCCGCCGCGCCGGGCGGTTCGGTCACTCTGCGCTGTAGCCCCTGGCGCTGAGACAGGCGACCATCGCACGACGGTAGTCATCCGGGCTGCCGCTGGAATTGCTGACTGTCGGATCGAAGCCGGTCTGCGAGCGCGCCCACGTGTGGCACTCGTACTTGTCGTTCGACTGCTGCTCCTCCGTCTGGCCATTCTGCGGGTAGGCGTAGACCTCCGCGCCCGCCTGGCCGCTCGCCCCCTGGTCCTCGCCCGCCGCGACGGCGGTGCTGTCATCCACCGCCGTTCCTGCCACTGGCGGAGGATCCGTCACGACGTAGCCGTTCTGGTCAGGGTTCCAGACGTAGTAGACGTCGTTGCAGTAGTAGTACGGAATGCCGCCCCAGTAGTAAGTCGCGTACGCCACTGGGAGAGCCGCCAGAAACAGGGGGAAGCCCCAGCCATAGTACGCGCGGGGCCAATAGCCCCCACCCCAGTAGCCGCCGGCCCAGTAGTGGCCGTAGCCGCGACCGTAGTATCCAGGCCGAACATACCCGCCACCCGGGCGGACATACCCGCCACCCGGCCGAACATACCCGCCGCCCGGCCGAACATACCCGCCGCCCGGGCGGACATACCCGCCGCCCGGCCGAACATACCCGCCGCCCGGGCGGACATACCCGCCGCCCGGGCGGACGTAGCCGGCGCGGGGGGCGTAGCCGGGTCGCACCGTATAACCACCGTGATACGCACTACCGTGGCTGGCTACATATCCGTGAGACGAGAAGCTCGGCCTGGGCGCGTACCCGATATGGGCACCGGAGCTGTAGTGGCCAGCGAAACCGGGGCTGGCGAAGTGGCCCGCGCCGCCGCCGAGGTGGGGAGCTCCGCCGACGCGTGCCCCACCGAAGTGAGCCCCGCCGCTGAAGTGCCCGCCACCTCCGAAGGAGTGGCCACCGCCACCGAAATGGCCGCCGCCACCCCCACCGTGGCCCTGCGCGAAAGCCTGCCCGCCGGCGAGCAGCGCGGCGAGTGCGGCCACGGCCCCTAATCGACGTCTGCTGGCTAGTCCAATCATGTTCGCTCTCCAGATCCACAGCGCCCTCGAGCAGCGCTGCGTACGGTACTGATGATTAGACCCCCCGGTACCGATGCCGTTCAAGCACACAACGCTCCCGAGAACGCGAAAAATCTATAATTTCCTTTGATGTCAACGCCGCAGAGGCCCAGACGTTGACATAAAGCTCGGCCATTCAAGAGCTTCCTCGATGACCGCCTCAGGAGTCCTTGTGGGCTCCCTGGGGGGTTCTCAAGTATCGCCGCCGCTCGTTCCACTGGTGGCGCGCGTGCAGCTTCTCCGACTCATTGGTCGATTCCGGCGGCAAGGCCTGCAAGGCGCGTAGCGCGGCGGCGTGCGCGATCGTCACCGCCGGGTCCGCTTGTAGCAGCGCACGATAGTGCTCCACGAACGCCTGCTCGGCCGGTGCACCGGTACCCGACAGCAATTCCCTGGCATGAGCGCCAATGGCCGCGGTCTCGCTTGCCGGTAAGTCGTTCGCGTAGGCCAGTGCATGATCGATGTCCGCGATCAGGCGGTACAGCGGCTGCAGCCATTCCCATTCCGGGCTGGTGGTGATCTGCCGCAGCCGCTCCAGAGGCGAGGCCGGCGGGCCGAACCGCCGCTCTGCTTCGAGCACTGCCCCCAACACAGCCTGCAAGGCCGTGCTGCTGTCGCGCAGATTTGCCAACCAGGGATATTCCTCGCCCATGGACTCCTCGATCGGATAAGGGAACCTGAGGGGAGCCTGGACCGTATAAACAAGCGCCCACTCAAGCCGCGCGTGCGGCCAAATCCAACGAAAGGCCCGCCAACATGACCGTGACCTTCTCCGCCGGCCCGGTGATCGCGCTGATCGCCGGCATCCTGATCCTCATCATGCCCCGGCTGCTGAACTATATCGTCGCAATCTACCTGATCGTCATCGGATTACTGGGATTGTTCGCCGGGCACGGACACGCCATCTAGCCGATCGTGCCGCTCGCGGCACCGAACCCGATGGGCGCGGCGGTGGAATTCTCGCACCACGCGCGCAAAGTGACGCGGTCGCCGTCCTGAAGAAATGTGCGCGTTTCTCCGCAGGGCAGGGAGAGCGGTTGCTTGCCCCCTGCCGTCAGCTCAAGCAGCGAGCCCGCTTCCTGCGGCGCGGGGCCCGATTGCGTGCCCGTGCCCAGAAGGTCCCCTGGCTCGAGATCGCACCCGTTGATCGTGTGATGCGTCACCATCTGCGCCACGGTCCAATACGCGTGGCGGAAATTCGAGCGGCCCAACCGGTACGGCGGCAGACTGCGCACGCGCATCTCCTGGGTTTCCAACAGCGCCTCCAGCTGGATGTCGAATGCGCCCTCGCGGCGCTGCACATCGTCATCCAGGTAGGGCAAAGGCTGCGGGTCATCTGCCGGACGGCGCCAGGGGAGCCGGTAAGGTGCAAGCGCCTCGAGCGTGACGACCCACGGAGAGATCGTCGTCGCGAAGCTCTTCGATAGAAACGGGCCCAGCGGCTGATATTCCCAGGCCTGAATATCGCGCGCGGACCAGTCGTTGAGCAGGCAAAGGCCAAACACATGATCCTCTGCCTCGCCCAGCGGCACCGGTTCGCCGAGGCGGTTGCCGCAGCCGATGACCACACCGAGCTCCAGCTCGTAGTCCAAGCGGCGAGTGGGGAGCAACGTCGGTCCGCCGGCCCCAGCAATCTGACCAAGCGGCCGGCGCACCTCCTGCCCTGACACCCGCACGGACGAGGCGCGACCGTGGTACGCCACCGGCAGCCATTTGTAGTTCGGCAGCAATGGGTTGTCGGGGCGAAACAGACTGCCAACGGCGGTCGCATGATGAATGGACGTGTAGAAGTCCGTGTAATCGCCGATGCGAGCCGGCAGTGCAAATTCGACGCCGCTCAAAGGGACCAGAGCGCCGGCGATCCTGTCGACCCCGGCGCGACCAGTCCGCAATGCTTCTGAAAGCGTGGCGCGAAGCACTGACCAGACGTTGGGGCCGAGAGCCATGAGCGCGCGCAGATCGGTAGAGGCGACGGCCTCGCCCAGCTCGTCGGAAAGCCCTGAGAGCAGCTGCTGCTGATGCACGGCGCGTAGATCCAGCGCCTGGTCACCAATGGCCACCGCGCAGCGCCACGACTCGCTCGTGCCCGAGCGGCGCAAGACTGCGAAGGGCAGGTTCTGGATCGGGAAATCCGCCCCCGGAGAGTTGGCGGACTCGACCCAACTCTGCAGCGCCGGATCGTGCGTGGCATTCAACCGGGACATGCGGCCTCAGCGGGACTTCGAGTCCGCCACCGGTCGAGCGGCATCAAAGCTTTTCGGCAGGCCATCCCAGCAGCGAGCGTAGTCGCGCTGCAACTGCGGAGACTCGAGCGCAAAGCGCGTCGCACCGATCGGCACACGGGTTTCGAACATGAACGCCAGGGTGTCGGAGAGTCGCTGCGGACGGCTCGTATCCGCCCGGCTCGCCCGCTGGAAGGTCGCGGCATCCGGTCCGTGCCCGCACATGCAGTTGTGCAACGAGGCTCCGCCGGGCACGAACCCTTCTTCCTTGGCGTCGTACACACCGGTAATCAGGCCCATGAACTCACTGGCGACATTGCGGTGATACCACGGCGGGCGAAACGTGTCCTCCATCACGAGCCAGCGCGGCGGAAAGACGACGAAATCGAGGTTGTCGACGCCAGCGGTGTCGCTGGGGGAGCGCAACACCAGGAAAATCGAGGGATCGGGGTGGTCGTAGCTGACGGATCCGAGCGTGTTGAAGCGGCGCAGGTCGTATTTGTACGGCGCGTGATTGCCGTGCCAGGCGACCACGTCCAGAGGCGAATGATCGATGGTTGCGCTCCACAGCTGGCCGCCGGATTTCGCCAGCAGCTCGAAGTCCCCGTCACGATCCTCATACGCGGCGACCGGCGTGAGGAAATCGCGCGGATTCGCCAAGCCGTTCGAGCCAATCGGCCCCAGATCCGGGAGCTGCAGCGGCGCGCCAAAGTTCTCGCAAACGTAGCCTCGTGCCTGGGAGTCCAGCAGCTCGACACGAAAGCGCAGGCCCCGTGGAACCGCGGCGATTTCCTGTGGCTCGATCTCCAGCACGCCGAGCTCGGTTGCGAGCCGCAGCCGCCCGAGCTGCGGCACGATCAGCAGCTCTCCATCCGCGTCGTAGAAGAAACGACCCTCCATCGAGCAATTGGCGGCATACCAGTGAATGGCGCACCCGGACTGTGACTGCGAGGCGCCGTTGCCCCCCGCCGTCGCCAGGCCAGCCAGGAAGTCGGTGGGCTGTGCGGGGATCGGCAAGGGATCCCAGCGCAACGGATGGGGCGGGGTGTCCTCGAAACGATGCGAGAGCAAACCCGGGGGCGTCACCTTGAACTCCCCGTGCGCCACAGCCGGCCGGATCCGATATAGCCAGCTGCGGCGGTTCGTGTGGCGCGGTGCGGTGAACGCGCTGCCGGAGAACTGCTCGGCGTACAGGCCATAGGCGCAGCGTTGCGGCGAGTTGCGTCCCTGGGGGAGCGCCCCGGGCAGCGCCTCGCTCGCGAAGTGGTTGCCGAAACCGGATTGGTATTGCAGCACGCTCACGCCTCTATGGGACGGGGCGATTGACCGGCGTCCCGCCGCCAATGTAAATAGTTGCACGCGCAACTGTCAACGGAGGGGTTTTGCAGCACGCCCGTACCCCACTGCATCTGCCGAGCTTCGTGCCCTTCCGGCTGAATCGCTTGGCCGTCGCCGTGAGCAATTACCTTTCGGTCATCTATCGCGAACGCTTCGGTCTGGACATACCGGAATGGCGTGTACTGGTCACCGTGGGTCCAGAGCGAGGCTGCACCGCCCAGTACATCGCCGGCAGCACACGGATGCACAAGACGCGCGTCAGCCGCGCAATTGCGCATCTCGAGGAGCTGGGACTCATGGAGCGGAACTCCAGTACGCGCGACCGCCGCGAGATGCAGCTGCGGCTGTCCAAAGCGGGCCGACGGATGTACCAGGAGCTCGTGCCTCTGGCGCTCGAACGCGAGCGGACGTTGCTCACCTGCCTGAATAAGGACGAGCTGCGTGGCTTCCTCCTCGCCCTGGAGCGTCTGGAGCAGTTTCTCGATCTATAATTGCCGCTCCCGCCTCGAGGTGCCCTCCACTTGCCAACCTTCATCTCATTGCTGCGAACCCTGGCGAGCGTGCCGTGCGTCCCCGTGACGCTGGGTATCCTGGCGACGGCGCTCGCGGCCAGCGTGATCTGCACTTCGGCCGCAGCGGCCGCCGACAACCCGACCCACATCGATCTCGCTCACTCGGCGCAGTTGACGGTCGATGCTCAGGAGACCACTGACGCCGTCACGCTGTGGATCCGACACGCGGCCGACAAGAAAGTCGTCGACACGAAAGACGTCACGGTGTCGATAGCAGGCAAGAATCAGGTCGTCACCCGCCGGACGGACGGCAGCTTCTCCTTTCCGATCGACGATCTGCGCGGCAAAGAAGCGAAACCCGTGCAGCTGATCGTCGGCCACGATGGAATCCGCGAGCTGCTCGACGGCCAGCTACCCCCGCCGCCGGAGAGCATCACGAGGGGTCTGCTGGGCAGCCACAATCAGCTCTGGTGGTGGGTCATCAATATCGGCGTGCTGTTCATCGGGGTGCTCGCGCTGTCGCGCAAGAAGTCGTACTAGCTCATCGGCGCGAGTCGTCCGCGACTGCGCCCTACCCAATCACCGGCACCAGCAGGTGCGCGTCGTATCTTCCGCCGGTGCGCAGCACGTGACTGCCGGCATTGCGCGTGCGCTGGTGGCGGGCGAAGGGCAGATTCGGCAGCGCGTCGGTATAGACATCCGAGCCCTGGACGACCAGACGCAGACTCTCCCCGGCTTTGAAGAGGGTCGCTGACGGCCACAGCTCGATTTCCAGCGCAACGGCTTCACCTTCAGGCAGAGGCTCCTCGCGGTCGTGCGGGTGAACCGGCTGCGACGCTGTGGAACGATCTGCGTCCAGCGCGCGATGACTTGCACGCAGCCACCCAAGGGCCACCGGGCCGTTTTCATAGAAGGCATAGAAGGTGAAGCCGACGGGTGCGCCACGCTCGTCCAGCTTCTGGATCGCCACGAAGACGTCCGCATCGCTGGATCCAACTGCCTCGAGCCACAGCCGCAGCTTCATGTGGCCGGTCAGCTCCGTGTCGCGCGCGAAGCGATAATCGAAAAGGGCTCGCCCCTGTTGCGCCTCGTAGCGGACCTCGTTGACGGACTGAGGCAGAGCGTCGCTCAGTGCGGCATTGCCGGCATCCAGCCACAGTTTTCGATACTGCGTGCGCGCCAGCGGCCATTCATTCTCGGCCCGCTCTTCTGCGACTCCCGCGCGCTCGCGTATCTCGAGCCGCACAGGCGGCCAGGCGGTCACCTGCGTAGCGCGTTGCTGCAGAAAGTGATCGAAAAACTCGGCCCGCCGACGCCGGCTCTCCGCGCGGTAGTAATGTGCCCACTTCTTCTGCCCATGAACGTCGAGCCACTTCCTGCGGCTGGAGATGCGCTTGAACACCTCGAGCGTGCCACGCGTGTGCAAACCCTGGTCCGACCAGCTTGCCACGACGTAAGCCGGCACCTGAATGGCCTCCAGCTCGACCTCTTTCGATTTCCAGTACGCATCCCACAGCGGATGCGCCTGCACGTTGGCCCAGGTATCTTCGGTGCGGGTAAGGGAGAAGCGGATGTTGTCGGAAGCGCGCGGGATGAACCCGGTCTCCGGGATTCCGCCGTGCGTGGCAAATTCCCGATACCAGTCTGCGAACCCTTCCCACGGATTGATCGCTGCAAGCGCGGCGGGTCGCAACGCGGCTGCGTAGTACTGGATCGCGGCCAGGTACGACACGCCCGTCATGCCCACCCGGCCGTTGGACCAGGATTGTGCGCCGAGCCAGTCGATCGTGTCCCGACAGTCCTCAGCCTCGACGATCCCGTTGTGATGAAACTCCCCTTCCGACTGCCACGCGCCACGCGGGTCCGCAAACACGACCGCGTAGCCGCGCTGACACCAGAACACCGGATCGGGCGCCTCGAATGCCGTCAGCGGCGACAGCCACTGCGGGTCGACGCCCGAGGCGGGCCAGAACACCCGATTCGACAGGCCGTGCTTGCCATACGGGCTCCAGCCCAGCAGCACCGGCAGGCCGCTGTCGGCCCCCGGCGGGCGGTACAGGTCGATGTAGATCCGCACTCCGTCGCGCAACGGCACGGCGAGGTTGCGTTGGATGAGCACGCCCTGCTCGATGCGCTCGTCACAGACCAGCGGCGGCAGCGGCGGTTTGTTGGGTGCGGTCCGCGGATCGACGCCGGGACGCGTCAGCAGTTGGAAGGAATCTTCGCGTGTCATCTCAGTCCGGCCGGTACCCCATGCGGAAGGCTCCCCAGTGCCGCCCACGCACATAGATCGGAGCCGACAGGTCCTTCAGCAGCGCGAACACGCCCCCGCCCATGTCGCGCCGATAGGTCTGCAGCAGAAACGGCTTGGTGTTGCGGCTGACCCGCTGCACGGCGCGATCCTTGAAGATACGCCGGTTGCGGCAGTGTGCGGCGTTCCACACCGGGTCCGAGCCCTGCGGGCGGCGGTAATCGGGATTATGAGTCGGCAGATAGCCGCTGCGGGCCCACGCGACGCAGAAAACGATGCGCGGATCGGATTTCTGCAGCGGATCCTGGATGGACGGCAGCAACCGGTCGGTGAACTCGACATAGTCGGTCAGGAATTGCGGCGGATCGGTGCGTGCAATCGGCCGGTAGCGCTCATCGAAGAGCTGCGACTCCGAGATCTCCCCGCGGCCGATGGCCGCCTCGAACTCGCTCCCGATGCGCTTCGCGGTGGCGATAACGGTACGAATCAGCGGCGTGTCCGCCGTTTCAACCCCGCTCTCGGCCGTGAACTCGATGAGCGTCTCGCTCAGGGCGAGGAGGCGCTCCACGCGGCCGTCGGCTTGCTTCAGGTTGGAGGAGGACAGGTCCACGCCCGCGGCCAACCCTTCCAGTTGCTGCAGTGTCGTGTCGCAACACTGCAGATTGCCTGCAGCCGCGCCAGCGATGGCATCGACCTCCTTGCCCACGGTGGTAAATGCCTCGTGCGCGCGTGCGATGACCCCGTTCACCTGCTCGGTCGCCTGCGTTGCCTGCGTCGCATGTTTGGTCGCGCCGCCACTCTCGCCGATCAGGCCTTCGATCTGCTGCCCGAGTGCCTCCACGATGCTGACGATCCGCACCGTCGCCGCACGCGTCTCCTCGGCGAGGGTCTTGACCTCGGCCGCTACGACAGCAAAGCCCCGGCCGGCTTCCCCGGCGCGCGCAGCTTCGATGCCCGCATTGAGCGACAGCAGGCGCGTCTGCTTCGCGATGGTCTCGATCGCTGAAGACACGCTGGCGATCTGCTTGAGCACCGGGGCGAACGAGGCGAGCCGCTCCTCGATCCGGGTGACCGAGGCGCTCAAGCGGGAAATGTTCTGCACCGCTCCGCCGATGAGCGTGCGCGACTCGGAGATTTCGGCTCTGGCCGTGGAGGCGGCGCTTTGCGCCTTGCGCGAGGCCTGATCGATCGAGTGGTTGCCCACCACCATCGTCTGCGCCGTCTCCTGCAGCTCCTTGAACTGCAAGGCCTGCTCGGACACCCGGCCGGTGACTTCCTCGAGGTGGCCGGAGATGTCCGCGACCTCGATACCGAGGGAGCTGATGCGGGTGGCCAGCTCCGCGATCACCCGCTCGCTATCCACCTTGCGGTCACTCTCGGTTTGCATCAATCACAGGTTACACGTTCCCCCGGCGGCCGCTACTCGAGCGCGGCCGCGGTGTTCCGTTTTCGGAGCACCCGAACGAGCAGACAACACCAACACGCCGGAGTGCAAGGACCCCGCTTCGCTCGCTCGACGTCCCGTGCCGTCGATCTCAGCTCGTGGGTGCCGGCTGCGGGGCCGGCGCCTGGGTCTGCGTATTGTCCTCGAAATTCGTGGTCTGACCCCCGGACTGAGCCGGCTGGGCCGCAGTCGCGGCAGGCGCCGCGGCGGGAGCGGCCGCAGGCGGAGTCTCGGCCTGCTTGCCGCAGGAGACCAGCAGCACCGCTGCGAGCGCGAGCGTGAACACCGGCAACGAACGCAATTGCATGTGAACCCTCCTCTAGCTTGACCCGGCGATTTTCCCCCTCACGCGCACCGCATTCAATTGTGGCGCCGCATTTGTCCTGAAAATTTCCCTGCCGCTACGATTTGGGCAGTGCAAAAGTGAGCACGCTGCGGGCGGCGGCGATGGTCACGAGCTGCTCGCCGTCGAGGGCATAGGTCACCGGCGCCGCCATGATGGTGCCACCGGTCTCCACCGACCACAGCAGCTTTCCGGATTGTGAATCCAGCGCAAAGAAGCGCGTCTGATCGGAACCGAACACGACTCCGCCCTGAGTCGACATCAGTCCTCCGGTGTCGTTGTTCACCGTTCGCGGCGCCTGGGCGTACTCCCACACCCGTTTGCCGGTGCTCGCATCCAAGGCGCGGACAGCAGTGTAGAACGACCGGCCCGCGGTGGTGGGCAGGGTCTGCGCGGTCGGGAAGAACACCATGCCCTGCTCCAGCACGGGCACGAAGAAGCGATCCAGCACCGGATCGTAGGTCGGAGGCCACCAGTTGGTGCCGCCCTTCGCGCCCGGATAGATCGGCCGCCCCTGCATCGAGTGCAGGTCCTGCACCGCATCGATCGGGTGGCCGCTCGCATCCAGGCCCGCCGTCCAGTTGGTCCGTACGAAAGGGGCTGCGGTGATGAAGGCACCTGTGTCGCGATTCAACACGTAGTAGAAGCCGTTGCGGTTGGCCCAGAGCAGGCGCCTCTGTACCCCCTGCGGGGTCACCCGGTCCGCAATCACAGGAGCTTGCGTAGAGTCCCAGTCGTGGCTGTCACCAGGGGTGAATTGGAAGTACCACAGGAGCTTGCCGGTCTCCCCACGCAGCGCCACGACCGAGTTGGAGTAGAGGTTGACACCCAGGCGGCTGCTGCGATCGAAATCCGGCTTGGGGCCGCCACAACCCCAGTACAGAGTGTCGGACTGGGGATCGTAGGAGCCCGTCATCCACGATCCTGCGCCGCCGACTTTCCACGAGTCTCCCAACCAGGTGTCGTGGCCCGGCATGCCCGGACCGGGAATGCAGTCAAAACGCCAGCGCTGCTTGCCCGTGCGCACGTCATAGGCCGAGATGAAACCACGGCTATCCTTGGGCGCCGTACCGACGCCGGTCACGACGAGATCGCGCGTCACCAGCGGTGCGGCACTGATATAAGAGCTGGGATACATCGGATCGACGGTCGTTTCCCAGATGACCTTCCCAGTAGCCGCCTCGAGAGCGGTGAGCTTCGCATCCCACGTACCGACGAACACTCGGTTGTCGAGCACGGCGACGCCACGGTTCTGCCCGATAGGTCCCTCGCCACCGCCGATTCTCGGGTAGGCGTGCACGTGTTCCCATAGCTTGTGGCCGTTAGAAGCATCGAGCGCCACGACTGTCGCGGGCGGAATGGTGATGAACATGATGCCGTCGCGCACGAGCGCAGACGACTCGTTCTTCTCCGCCGAGTCCGGGAGCTGCACGATCCAACGCAGCGCCAACCGGCTGACGTTATCGCGAGTGATCTGGGTCAGGGAGCTGTGGCGTGCGGAGGCATAGCTGCCGGAGTAGCTGACCCAATCTGCGCCAGGCGGCGTCGCGAGCTCATCGAATGGCACGTGCAGTTGGTTGAGTCGCGCCTGCATGGCAGGCGCGATCGTCTGCGAGCCCCGCTCGACGCCAATCGAGCGGATGTAGGCGATGACCTGCCAGATGTGCTGCCAACCCAGCGGATGGCTCAGCATCGCCGTCTCGGGCACTCCGTAGCGGATCGTGCGATACAGCGCCCATTCGCTGTCGCCGTGCTTGAACTCGCGCCCGACGAGGGGCGGCGCTCCCGGGCCTCCGCCGGCATCCGCCCCGTGACACGCAGCGCATTCCGTGCTGAACAGCTTGGCGCCTGCCGCGATGTCGGCGGGCGTGTTGCCGGGAATGCGGACCACCGCGTACGGGTTGCGAGTTGCGACGATGCGCGACATATCCAGTTGCCGCCCACCGGGAAGCAGAAGGCGCAGCAGCTCCCCGGGGCGCATATCCGGGATCTTGCCGGTGAGCACCAGAGCCATCGCCTCCACGCGCCAGCGGGTCTGCGGCAGCGCCACCGCAAGGACGACGAGCCCGATGAGGACGGCTACCGCGATCCGCCCCGGTCCCCAGCGCCGTGGCGGACCCTTCTGCCGCGCAGGCAGCGGCACTACGTTGGCGGTGCGGCTCGGCCGAGTCGCGTCCGATGGCAGAGGGGATGACAATGCATCTACTCTTCAGGCCTGGCGGGTCTGCAGGCGCTTGTGTGGCGACGCATTCCGCGCTGCGGCCAGGACGTCGTCGTAGGCGGCATCGCGCGCGGACTGGCTGCAGTAGTGGGCGATCAGCTGCTCGGCGCCCTGCAGGATGCCGGCCACGCGCTCCGAATCGGTCAGTGCGGCGATCAGCCCAGCGGCGATTCCCGCCGCATCCGGCGTTGTCAGGAATGCGCTGCGCTCGTTCAGAATCTGGTTGTGTACCAGGGTGTTGGTGGCCACGACGGGCCGTCCCGAAGCCAGATAGGGCAGCAGCTTCCCGGGAGGGTTGATGCCCTGGATACGCGGGGACACCAGCACGTCGGCCGCGCCGAGATAAGCGGGCATACAGCTCTGCGGCTGCATGCGCTCGAGCAGTACGTGCTGTGCGACGCCGAGCTTCTCCGCCTGGCCGCGCAACTCGGCGATCTCCGCGTCCCCTCCGCCGACCAGCAGGAACATGGCCTCGGGCACCGACGCCACCACCTTGGGAATGGCGGCGATGAGCAGATCCAGCGCCTGCAGGGTGACGAACGACCCGGTGTACAACACGAGCTTGCGGTCGGGGCCGATTGCGTAGCGTGCGCGCACCGCCGCAATGTCCTGCGCCGTGGCGCTGCTGCCCACCTCGAAGTTGTTGACGATCACCACGCAACGCGCACCGGGGTACGCACGCTTTGCGGCGTTCTCCACCGCAGGCGAGATAGCGACCACTGCGCAGGCGCCGCGCACGCTCTGCTTCTCGACCCAGCCAAACGCGTTGATCACCGAGCGCCGGCGGCTGAACTTCCAGTCGGTGATCTGCAGCGGCAGGCTGGAGTGCATGTCGTAGACGTAGGGAATGCGGAAAATCGCTCCGGCCACTTTGGCGAGCAGCGCGCCTTCCTCGTGCGCATACAGCAAGTCGTAACGCCGCACGCACAGCCGCGCGATCAGGCTGGCGAACAACAGCCAGTCGAACCAGATCTTCAGCCAGGAAGGACCCGGGCGGATCGATCCGGTGAAGTGCGGGCCGCGGGCGCGAAATACGCGTGCCCGCAGCTCGGACGGCGGCTCCTCGCCGACCCCGTAGGTCAGGATGTCGACCTCGTGTCCGCGCGCCACCAGCTCGCGGGCGCGGTGATAGGCGCTCAGCGGAGTGCCGCGTGCGGTATAGAAGGCCTCAGGAACGATTTTCAGTATGCGCATTACACATCCCAATAGGAAACCAGCCGGGCGTCATTGGCGGCGAGCAACTCCGGAAAGCGCGGCGAGAGCAGGAATTCCAGCTCCGCGTGGCGCCCATGGCTGCCAGGCTTGTGGACATCTGCAGCCGCCGTGCCGGGATGACAGCACAACTCCACCGGTCCCCTCGAATCAACACAGGAGCCGCGTGTCGGCCGCGCGCCCAAGCTCATGAACGCCTGAAGATCGACGATTCGCACCGGAGAACGCAATCCGGCCCGTTGAAACTTTCGGGACGCTTTCATAGCGAGCAGCTCACGCACCAGCAGCGTGGCGCCCCGGGCCCGCAGCACCCCGCCCAGTCGTGTAATTCTGACTCTGCGAATCACGAACCTTGGCAAAACGTTCGCCACGGCCGTGCTCACGACCGGGAGCTGATGCAGATGCTTGTGGCCGTCGAGATGGGAAATGCTCACCCCATGGTCACGCACGAAGCCGATCTGAGCGGCGATCTCCCGCTCCACATCGGCAAGCACGAGCTGTCCGGTGACCGACCTGGCCGCCAGCGTCCGCTTGGAGCAGAAGCGTCCGGAGGCATCCACGAGCGAGCGCGCCGGTGTCAGCGGCCGGCCCTCGCACAGATTCAGATGCACGCCGAAGCTGGCGCGGTCGGCGAGCCCGGCAACCTGCTGCAGGGCATCACGGGTCCCGGGCATATTGGCCATGATCGAGGTGCTGGTGAGCACACCTGCCTCGATGGCGAGGCGGATGCCCTGAGTGATCTCGAGAGTCTCGCCGAAGTCATCGGCGTGTACGATGAGGGGACGTCCCGCCCGATTTCCGCGGGAGCCGGACTCCTCAGAGCGGTGGTCACGCGCAGAACCCCTTGCCGCAGAAGCCGCTTGCGCCGCTCGTGCGGTTCCCGCCCAGGGCTGTAGCATCATGGGTGTCAGCACCTCCAGGGTGCCGATACGTTGGACTGGCGTAGCCGTAGCAGGAAAAAACGTACCGACTCGTAACCGGCCCTCCGACTGCCCCCCCAGCCACAGCCCCAGGCGGGCCTGCTACTTGCATGCATGGGCTGCATGTCATCGCAAGTGGAGCCGGCTTTCACGCGCGCACGCCGCCTCGCGCGCAGCGTGCTGGGTGCGTTGCGCACACACTATCCGGGCTTCGTCGTCGGATTACCCCTGCCGCCCGGGGAATTGCCGGTATTCGTCTACCACGACGTCGATCCCGCGCAATTTGCCGGCGATCTGGAGTTTCTGCGCCGCAACCGCTATCGCACCTTGAGCCTGGGGGAATTTGCGACGGCGGCTGAGCGGGGCGGCGTGGATCGCGGGGTCCTGCTGACCTTCGATGATGCGCGCCTCAATTTCTACGACAGCGCCCTGCCGGTTCTGAAGGAATTCAACGCCCGGGCGACGTTGTTCGCGCCCTCCTACTGGATGAGCGCCCCGGCGGGTCCGGCGGATCGCGAGCGCTTCATGAGCTGGGAACAGTTGCGCGAGGCCGCCCGATCGGGGCTCGTCGACGTCCAGTCTCACGCCCACCGCCACGCCCTGGTCTTCACCTCCCCGCGGGTAGTGGAGTTCGCCAACCCCCAAACCCTGGCGCGCTACGACATCTATGACTGGCCGATGCGCTGTGGCACCGCCGCGGAGGAGCTTGGCCGTCCGGCGTTGGGAACGCCGATCTACGCGGCGACCCCGCTGCTCTCCACCCGCAGGCGCTTTGTCGAGGACCCTGCTGTCACCGAGGCGTGCGTCCAGACAGTGGCGCGCCTGGGTGGGCCGGCCTTCTTCGAGCGCCGTGACTGGCTCAGCCACCTCCGTCGTGTGCACTCATCCACGGGCACGCCCGGCCGCTGGGCCGATGAGGCGGCGGTCGGCGCTCTGGTGGCCTCCGAGTTCGAGCAATCGCGGGAACTTTTTCTGCGCCATATGGGTTATTCACCGCAATATCTCGCTTATCCGTGGATGATGGGATCACCCTGGTCATTGGAGCTCGCACGGCGGTTCGGGTTGCGGGGCGTGTTCGGGGTGGCGCTGGACTTCCGGCGCGCCCGGGGCCGGCTTCCGGTGCGCGCCTTCGGGAGGATCAAGTCCGACTGGCTGCGGCTGCTTCCGGGCTCCGGACGCAGCAGCTTCCTGAGCATCGCCACGGGCAAAGTGACAGCGATCTCCCGCACACAGCATCTCGCTCACTGACATGGCGGTACGCGCGCAAATCGAGCAGCCCAGCCGCATGAACGCTGGACGCACCATCGCCGTCATGGCGCGGTTGCTGGACCAACAGGATGGTCTGGGCGTGTACTCGCGCGAGCTGCTCCAGCATCTGTTCGCGCTCGACTCCACCACCCGCTACCTCGTGCTGCTCGGCAGCTCGCGTTCGCAGCCGCTGTTCGAAGGCTTCGCCAACGTGCAGACGCAGGTGCTCGGGGGGGGCTCCAGCAAGCTGTGGTGGGACCAGATAGCGGTGCCCAGAGCCGCGCGGCGCGGCGGCGCGGACCTGCTGTTCAATCCGAAGTTCTCCTTGCCGTTGCTGTCGCGCATCCCCGCGGTGTTCGTGCTGCAGAGCTGCGACTGGTACGTGAATCCCGGCAACTACCCCTGGTGGGACAACCTGTACATCCGCCTCATGTTGCCTCTCTACTGCCGCAAGGCGAGCGGCCTGCTCGCCATCTCCCAGGCGACGCTCACCGAGCTGACACACCGGACGCGAATCAAACTGTCGGGAGCAACGGTGACGCACGCCGGGGTCGCACCGAGCTTCAACCCGTTGCGCGATCCGCTTTCGCTGCAGAAGTTCCGCGAGCAATATCGGCTACCCGGGCGCTACATCTTCACCGTCGCGCGCGTGCTGCATACGGGCAACCGGAAGATGTCGCCCTATCCGGGCGGCAACAACGAGCGCCTGGTGCGCGCTTATCAGCTGTACCGGCGCAGATCGCCGCAATCGCTTCCCCTGGTCGTCGCTGGGCGCCAGGTCCGCGAATACCTCCTGGCGCGCGGATTCTCCGCGACGGACCTGGAAGGCATTCAATTCCTGGGGTTCGTTCCGAACGAGCGGATCCACCAGGCCTACCAGCTGGCCGACTGCTTCGTGCTGGCAACGCTGTGCGAGAGCTTCGGCATCCCGATCCTGGAGGCATTGGCGAGCGGCTGTCCGGCCATCGTGCCCTCGACCGGGGCGGGCCCGGAGGTCGCCGGCCACGCCGCACGCCTCATCGATCCCTACGACGAGGAGGACATTGCACGCGCGCTGCAAGAGGTGACGCAGTCTTCGCAGTTGCGTGAGAACCTGGCTCGGGAAGGACTCCGGAGGGCGCGCGCGTTTGGCTGGCAACAGGCAGCCCGGCGCGTGCTACGGGTTTTCGACTCCGTCCTGAGCAGCCGGCGCGCGGCAGTGGGCGTGGGCGCCTGATATGTGCGGAATCTGCGGCTTCAACTGGACCGACGAGCAGCTCATCGAACGGATGAAGGACACGCTCGTGCATCGCGGTCCGGATGCCGAGGGCTCCTACGTCGCCCCCGGAATCTCACTCGGACATCGCCGCCTGAGCATCGTCGATCTGAGCCCCACGGGTCGACAGCCTCTGTCCAACGAAGACGGCACGGTGTGGATCACCTTCAACGGGGAGATCTACAACCACGCGCAACTCAGGACGCAGCTCGAACAGGCAGGCCACGTCTTTCGCAGCCGCACCGATACCGAAGCGATCGTCCATGCGTACGAGCAGTTCGGCCTGCAGTTCGTCGAGCATCTCACCGGCATGTTCGCGCTGGCGATCTGGGACGCGCCCCGGCGCCGGCTGGTGCTGGCACGCGACCGTCTCGGCATCAAGCCGCTTTATTACAGCACCGACGGCGGCCGCATCCGCTTTGCCTCCGAGATCAAGGCGCTGCTGGCGGACCCGCTGCAGCCGCGCGCCGTCAACAGCCAGGGATTGTTCGATCTGGTCGGCTACGAGTTCACGCCCGCCCCGGACACCCTGTTTGCCGGTATCCGCAAGCTCCTGCCGGGCTGTCTGCTGGTGCTCGAGGCAGAAGGCCCGCCGCGCCTGCACCGCTACTGGTCGCTGGAGGCCCGGCCCGTCGACGCCTCTCCGGAGGCGCTGTGCGAGCTGCTGCAGCGCAGTTGCTCGGAGCACCTGATGAGCGATGTGCCCCTGGGCGCTTTTCTCTCCGGTGGCATCGACTCGAGCACGGTGGTCAGCTTCCTGAGCGAGTCGGTGCCGCACGGCCTGCAGACCTTCGCGCTCGGCTACCGCGAAGCCTCCTTCAGCGAGTTCGAGTACGCGCGCCGGGTTGCCGGCCACTTTCAAACGCGACACACCGAGCTGCTCATCAAGCCGGTGGATGCGCCCGCGATCGAGCGTTCCGTGTGGCACCTCGATGAGCCCACCACCGACCCCTCCAACCTGCCGTTCATGCTCATCTGCGAGGAGGCGCGGCGCCTGGTCAAGGTGGCTCTGAGTGGCGACGGCGGCGATGAGCTGCTGATGGGCTACGACCGCTTTCGCGCCAGCAAGGCCGCCGCCTGGCTCGCGCGCGTGCCGCTGCCGAACCGGCGGGCTCTCTACCATGCGCTGATCCGCAGGCTCGCCGACAACGACGTGAAGAAGGGAGCGCGCAACGTGCTCAAGCGCTTCCTGCAGGGGGCCGTGTTGCCGGGCGATGGCGAGCACCTGCGCTGGCAATACTTCCTGGATCCGCGCACGGCGGAGGAGATCTTCCAGCCCGAGCTGCTGCGCTCGATCGATACCGCTCCGTTCACTCCACTGCAACGTTGGGCCGAGCACGCTCCCATCGAGCGCGGCGCCCGCGAGCAGTATCTGGAGCTCAACACCATCCTGCCGGACAGCGTGCTGATGAAAGTCGACAAGATGTCGATGGCACACGGCCTGGAGGTCCGGCCGCCGTTTCTCGACCATCGCGTCGTGGAGTACTGTTATTCCCTGCCGATGAGCGCGAAGCTCCGCGGCTTTACCACGAAGTGGCTGTTGAAGCGCGCGATGCATGCACGCCTCCCCAAGGGGATCGCAACGCGCGCCAAGCAGGGCTTCAGCATTCCGATGAAGAACTGGATCCGCGGCGAGCTGCTCGAGCTGACGCACGATTCTGTGTTCTCATCGCGCCTGATCCAGGAGCATTTTCGAAAGAGCGTGCTGGAGCGGCTGTGGAACGAACACCAGCAGCTGCGCCACAATCACAGCCACCTGTTCTGGACGTTACTCAATGTGAGCCTGTGGGAGCGTCTGCTTCTGACCGGTCCGCGCCCGGCCGCCAGGCAAGGACCGTGGGTGCAGATCTCAGCCACAGCCGCTGCAGGGGTCGGGGCCATCGCCGCCGCGAGCCCCACTCCGATCGCGTCCACGACAGCTCCTGCAATCGCGTGATCCTGCGAGCTGTTCTGAAGTCTCCGTCGCTGCGGGCCGCGGTGGCCCTCGGCGGCGGCGGTATCGCGTTCACGCTCAGCAACCTGTTGTTCGCCCGCGAGCTGTCCTCGGGCGAGTACGGCCTGCTGCTGCTGTTCATCGGCATTCTGTCGGTCGCCATGCTGGGCGCGCCGCTGGGGTTGGATCAGATCGTCGCCAGGCGTGGCCTGCCCTTCGGCCCGTATCTGCGGCGCTGGGCGCTGGCTGCCTGCGCGCTGACCGGCGTGCTCACCGCGCTCATCGCGGCACTGGTGTACGACCTGTCAGCGGACATGCTGATCGCTTTGGGCGTCGCAACCGCCGCCACGGGCGCCTGTCAGGCGGCGGTCGCCCATTTCCAGGGGCAGCGCCAATTCGGGATTGCCGCGTGGCTGCTGCAGATCATGCCCAACATGGCGCTCGCTCCCGTGGCGCTGCTGGCGATGCTTCCCAGCTTCAGGTCGGCCTCGACGCTCAGCGGCGTGCTGGCGACGGCCGGTGTCCTGTGCTTCGCCGCCGCCTGGTACCTGGTGATCAGCCGCGAGCACTCTGCAACGAACCCGCCCAGGTTCGCCGCGCTGTGGCGCGAAGCGCTGTCGTTGGTCGGCATCACGATGGCGAGCGCGGTCTTCCTGCAGCTCGAGCGGCTCGTGCTCGTTCCGACAGTAGGCGTTCACGACCTGGCGCTGTACGGCGTCGTCGCCTCTCTGGTCGGCTCACCGTTCCGCATGATTCAGAGCGCCGTCCTCTTTACTCTGATTCCGGAGATGCGCGCCGCGCAGGGCGTGCGAGCGCGGCGCAGGCTTCTCGGTCGTGAGATCGGGATCGTGAGCGCCGCGCTCCTGTGCGGAGCGGTCGTTCTATGGTTGATCGCCCCGCCGATCGCGCACTGGTTTCTGGGCGGCCGCTACGATCTGAGCAGCGCGCTGATGTTGGCCGCTATCGTGTCCGGGCTGTTGAAAGTCTGCAGCGCATTCGCAACCTCGATCGTCGTCTCCCTCGGCGATGAGAGGGACCTGCGCCATACCGGCCTCAGCGCCGGGAGCTCGGTGGTACTCGCCTGTGCCGGCGCTTTCATCGCCGCGCCGTGGGGGCTGACGGGCGTGCTCTACGGAATTTCCGCGGGCTGGCTGATACGCACGCTGGCAGCGGTCTGGGTGGCTGTTCCTCACCTACTGCAAAGTCGCAGCAATCTGCCGTACCCCGTTCGGTAGATCCATTTTCGGCTCGAATCCGAGCGTCTGCCGCGCGGCGCCGATGTCGAACGCGTTGTCATTCTCGAAAAACGCCAGCGTGCGCCGGGACATTGGAGGCTCGGCTCCCACGAGCGCGCTCACCTGCTCCGCCGTCCATCCGACCGCCAGACCGAGCCAGCGCGGCGCGTGCAGTGAGGGGGGACGGGCGTGGATCGCACTTGCGAACTGCCCTACCATCTCCTCGACGGTCATCCAGCACGGCCCGGCCACATTGAAAGTCTGACCCGCCGCTTTCGGGCCGGCTTGTGCGGCCAGAACCAGGGCATCGCACACGTCATCGATGTAGACCGGGTGCCGCAGATTGCGCGCGGGGCCGATGTAGAAGAAGCGGCCCTTGCGCAGGGAGCGGATCAGTTTCAGCGTGCGGGGACAGCCCGTGCCATACACCCACGACGGCCTGATCACGAGGACATCCATACCTGTGCGCGCCGCCGAGCGGCGCGCGGCCTCCTCTCCCGCCATCTTGGTTCGCTCGTAGTCATTCTGCGGGTTCAACGGCGCGGTCTCGTTCGCAGGGGGAGACTGAACGTGTCCATACACACCCACGCTGCTGACCTGCACGAGCCGGCGCACACCGCTGACGCTGCACAGCTCCACCAGTCTCTCCAGCGCCTTGACATTGACGGCCTCGAATTCCTCGAAGCTCGCGTGCACGTCCAGGTGAACGCTGGCAAGGTTGAAAACGTAATCGACGCCTTCCACGGCCGCGGCGAGTTGCCGGACATCGCAAATGTCCATCACGCGATACTGAACGTCGTGACCTGCTACCCCGGGAGGTGCCTCGTGTACGTCGATTGCGCGCACACTCCAGCCGCGGGCGGCCAGATACGGCACGAAATGTGAGCCGATGAATCCGCCGGCTCCCGTCACGAGCGCTTTCACAGAGTCTTTCTCGCAGCGATCGCGACTGCGTAGCCGCCTTTGCCCGGAATGAGCCGGTCCATCAGAGAGAACACGTACATGAACGGGTAGATCAGCGAGTACATCCGGTATTCCTTGCGCACGGCCTCCAGCTCCTTCCTGGAGGTGGGCGCAATCGTCCCTTCCATCACCTTCGGGTGCTTTTTCTTGCGCGACAGCACTTTGACATACGCAAAGTTGATGACCAGCTCGGCCATCTCGGTGAAGAAGCGCGAATAGCCCCCGGAGGACTGCGGCTTCAGCCCCGCCCGCGAAGCCATCTCCTGCAGCTCCCGGATCCGGTAGCCCTGGACCACGTGGCCGTAGGCTTCAGGCCCCATGCCGATCATCCGCTTCAGCGCCGCGACGGGCAGGCGCGTATCGCCGTTGGGCGTCGTGACGATCGCCATTCCCCCCGGAGCGACCACGCGCGCGATCTCCGAGTTCAGGCCGTCCAGGCGCGAGAAATGCTCGTGCACGTCGATCACGATGACCAAATCGAACGCCCCATCGGCAAAGGGGAAGCGGTTGATGTCGATGTGCGCGACCGGGTCGCCGAGAAACTCCGCCATCTCGTCGATCCCCTCGCGATACACCTGACCCCAGCTCCAGGTGCCGCCGGCGGCGCGGAATTCATGATTCATGGCGCCGTTGTTGTCGTGCCCGGAGACCAGCAGACAGCGCTTGCCGTGCGTCGGTCCGGCCAGCCGCATCAGCAGCTCGACCTTCTGCCGCTTCTTGAGGGATTTGCGGTACATCTGCAGCTGCCACGGGAGCGGCGCATCCGCGGGCGTCTGCGTCAGGGGTTGGTGTGCTGGCATCTTCGGTCCTTTCAACTCGGGGAGACCTGCGGCTGCAGGCTCCGGTCCGCGGCCGTGAGAGCGGGCTGTTGTGTCTGCAGCGGGCCGCGGAAGGCACGCAGCAACGACTCGACATGCTCGATCTGGGCGGCGGTCTCGCCTTGGCTCCATCGCAACTCGCGTGCCACGAGCGCAGCGCAAGCGGCCACTGCCGGAGCATCCAGGGCTTCGCTCAAATACAGGGGTGTGCGCCGCATCAGGACATCCGCCAACTGCACCGCCATCTCCGCGCGCACGGCGTGCACGATCTGCCCCCGAATGACCGGCAGGTCCGCCACCACGCGGGCAGCGAGCGTCTCGTCCTCATCCAACAGACTGAACAGCGCGCCACGCGTAGGGCCGTACATCTCCCCCACGTGCGCGAGAGAATCCGCGTCCAGCCACCAGCGCTTGCGGGCCCCCGCCTCGACCCTCGCGTGATCGTTCCCGAGCGCCGGCCGCCGAACCGGCAGCCGGGGGGGTGTGCGCAGGAATTGACAGGCCGAGCGGACCGCTCGTTCCGCGACGGGCCAGGCGTTGGTCCACTTCACCCCGACGACGCTGAACACTCCGGGGGCGCCGTCCCTGGCGTGGTCGACGATTCGCGGCGAGCGTTGCAACTCCACCTCCGCACCGGCGGGAGTGCTCTTCTGCGGAAGTAGTCCCGCATACACGCCCAGCACGTCCGCCGTGCCGATGCGGTTGCGGCCCAGCACGCAGTTGAGGTCGTCGAGAAACTCGACGATTTCCCGCTGCGTCACGGCAGCCGAGCGCGCCGCCGGATCGCAGCTGAGGTGGCGGGTTCCCACCAGCGAGCGCCCATTCCAGGGCAGAACGAAGTAAGTGTGCAGCAGACCGGTGCTCTGCTGCCGCACGGCGAAGCCGGTTCCTTCCTTGAACGGCAGCGGCCGGGTCAACAGATTGAAGGCCTTGGACGCGCAATACAGGGGCTTGCGGTCGCGAGTCCGGATATCCGCCCAATCTCCGACCCAGGGGCCGGCGGCGTTGATGACACAGCGGGTCCGGATGTCGAACTCGACTCCCGTGATTTCATCTCGAGCTCGCACCGTCCGCAGCGCCCCACCGGCTCGGCCAAGCCCGGTGGCGCGCACGTAGTTGGCTACCGATGCCCCGTTCTCGACGGCATCGGATACGACAGCCCACAAGAGACGCTCGGTGTTGAGGCAGACTGCATCGAACCAGGCGGCCGCGCCGTTGCAGCCGGGTATCCGCGTTCCGGTGAGAAGGGCGCGCGCCAACTTGCCACTCCACACTGCGCCCCGAGGCAACGTCGCACCGGCCTCGACGCCCCGATTGCGATCGAAGCTCACGAGGTCGTTGACGACCAGGGCGGCACGCATCGCCTCCGGACCCTTGAGGCCGTGTCCGGTTGTCGGCAGCACGAAGCGCAGTGGCCGGGCAAGATGCGGGGCGAGCCGCAACCATTCGCGTCGCGCGCGTATCGACTCGCGCATACGCGGCAAGTCCAGACGCTGCAGGTGACGCAAGCCGCCATGCAGCGTGCGCAAGCTGTTGCTCGAGGTGGCATGGCCGAAGTCACCCGCCTCGATCAGTGCGACATTCAGCCCGGCGAGCGCAGCCTCCCAGGTTGCGCATGCGCCGTAGATCCCGCCACCCACGACGACGACGTCGTAATCCTCGCGGCCCAGAGGCGCGAGGTCACGCCGCATGGACACGTTCTCCCGCGTGGGCGAGTTTGGAGGCAAACCGGTCCCGCCAGAGTTGGAAGACCATCAATGCCCACAGCACGTGGCTGTGATTGCAGGACAATGTCTCATGCTCGCGCATCATCCGTTCCACGTGTGCGGCGTCGAACAAACCATCGCGCACCAGGTTCTCCCGGCACAGCAGCTCGTGCATGAGAGGATTCCAGTCGCCGTTGAGCCAGTTCTTCATCGGCATGCTGAAGCCTTCCTTGCCGCGCTGCAGGATCGCCGGCGGAAGGCTCCCGGCAAAGGCCTTCTTCAGGATCCACTTGCGGACACCGCCGCGCAGCTTCAGCCGCGACGGGATGGACAGGGCCAGGTCGACCACCTCGTTGTCCAGGTAGGGCACGCGCGCCTCCAGCGAGGTCGCCATGCTCATGGCGTCGATCTTGGTCAGGATGTTGTCCGGGAGGTACAGGCGCAGATCGCAGCGCATCTCGTCCGCCAGCGAGTCACTGCCTGAGGGCGTGAAGGCAGCGCGGATCGTCTCCATCGCCTGCCCCGCCACCTGGGCGCGGAAGGAATCGCGATACAGCCGCAGGCGCGCCGATTCGCCCAGTGCCACCATCCAACGCATGTGGCGCCATTCTGCCGGAAGCGAGGCGCCCTCGAGAAAGCGGCGCAGCTGATTCGCCAGTCCGCGTTTGCCCTTGCTCAGCGGGAGCCACCGCGCCGCGTGCTCGATGTTCGTCCGCAAGCCCCGGGGCAACCAATCCAATGTTCTTGCCGCATACCGGTCCGCTTCGTACGCATCGTATCCTGCGAACAGCTCGTCGGCGCCGTCACCGCCGAGTGCGACGGTGACGTGCCTCCTGGCCATCCGCGAGACCAGCAGTGTAGGAAAGACCGAGAAGTCGGCAATGGGCTGGTCCAGTTGAGCCACGACGTCCGGTAGCAATGCCAGAAAGTCCGGTGTGAGCAGCTCCTCGTGATGTCGCGTGCCGCAATGTTGCGCGACGGCCCGTGCATAGTTCAGCTCACTGTAGGATGTTTCTCCGAACCCGACCGAGAAAGTCAGCGGGGGCCGCGGCGCGACTGCGCTCATCGCCGCTACCATGATGGAAGAGTCGATGCCGCCGCTCAAGAAAGCGCCTAGCGGCACATCGCTTGCCAGCTGTCTTTTTACCGCGGCGGTGAACGTGGCTCGCAGCCGCTCCGCAATCTCCTCCGGTGCGCAGTGCACGAGCTCGGCGGAGTCATCCGGTGACCAGAAGCGGCCGCACTGCAGCTGCCCTTGGTGCCACACCAGCCAGCTGCCCGGGGGCAACTTTCTGACGTCGTCGAACAAAGTCGCGGGCGCAACTGTGCACTCGAATGTCAGCAACTGATCGACCCCACGCGGATCGATCCTGCCCGCCGAGCCGCCGCCTGCGAGAATGCATTTGACTTCCGATCCGAAGTACAGCGCGCCGTTGCACACGCTGTAGAACAGCGGCTTGATCCCCATCCGGTCGCGCAGCAGCAGCAACCGCCGGCACTGGCTGTCCCACAGCGCGATGGCAAACATCCCATTCAGGCGCGTGACAAACTCGAGCCCGTATTCCTCGTACAGATGGGGAATGATCTCGCTGTCACCGGTACCTCGCAGTACGTAGCCCTTGGCGATGAGCTCGCGACGCAGCTCGAGGTAGTTGTAGATCTCGCCGTTGAAGACTGCCTGTACGGTTGCTGCGCGGTTGGTGACGGGTTGATCGCCTGTCTGCAGATCGAGCACTGCAAGACGGCGCATCCCCAAGCCCGCGCCGGGGCCCACGTAGATGCCCTCGCCGTCAGGGCCACGATGCTGGATGACGTCGCACATGCGCGTCAGCAGCTCGCGCGGAGGTGTGGCGCCTCGGGTGGCAATACCGGCGATGCCGCACATCGCGCGCTTGTCAGCCGGAGAGGGGCGGGCCCGCATTGGGACCGCCTGCGTGCGGACCGCGCATGGGCTCGCCGCGGTTGGCGCCGGCCCCATGGGACGCAGGCGCCGCTGGCGGCCGCCGCTTGCGAAGCTGCATGCCGATCTGGTTGCGCACGAAACGCAACGGCGGCTCCAAGGTGGCGAACCGGTCGAAGGCGACGTTGGGATCGGTCAGCGAGCGCAAGAGACTGGCCGCCGGACGACGGGCATCGAGGGCGACGGGCACACGGAATCCCATCCGCCCGACCTTGGCGACATCGTGCGAGAACGGCAGAGGATCGGTACCGGGGAGGTCCCGGACACCCAGCCGCGCGCCTTGAGCAAAGTGAGCTGGATAGCCCCAGAACCCCGGCCGGCCCCCCTCGTCCCCGAGGAACAGCGTCGGCCTGCGAAACTCCTCCAGCAGCCGGCTCAGGAGCCGTCCGCGGCTGAAGAGCCATTTTCCGGGTCCCCACGGAATGACCCGCGGTACCCGGAGCGCTTCGGTCTCTTTGAGCAGCTCGCGAATGGGACGGCCGTCCTCGAATCTCCGGGTCGTGCCGAGAACCAGCACTTCCAGGCCCTCGCGGCAGGCGACCTGCCGTCCGGCGACGATGAAGAGGCGTCGCTCACCGTTCGTGGCGAGCACGCTAGTGTCCTCAGCCGTCGGCGCGATGGACCACTCCTGCAGCCCAAGAGCCGTCCGCCGTGCGGGATCCTCGCTCAGGGCGAGCTCACGGAACTGGCCGAAGCAGTCGTCCTGCTGGCATTCCGCCATCAATAGATACAACGCGCAGCCCGTGGCATCCTGCGGACACGCGCCGGAGAGGTTGCGGACCGCGTTGTCCAGCAACTCGTCGGCTCGGTAACAGGTATGCAGATGGACGTGGGCGTCAACGATCGCCGTGACGATGCTCATGACCCTTGTTACGGCTTCGCCGACCTCTTCAGGGGGATCGCGGAAGCCGCGACCCCCCCAGGAGTAGCGGCGCCTTCGGCGCCGGAAAATCCGGCTCCCTATTGAGGCGGACTTAAGCAAGAATCGGTCCGGACCAGGGTGGGGCGGCACGTCGAGGGCAAAGCGGTACCGCCAGCGCAACCTTTACAAATTCGCCGGATACATTTTTCCAAGGGCAGCACTCATGAGCACACGCACCCAGGACCTGCAAGCCCTCGACCGGGCCACGATCCTGCACCCCTTCACCCAGCTGCGGCCGTTCTCCTCCGGGGAGCTAGGGGGGCCGTGGATCATCTCCGGGGGCGAGGGCATTCGCGTCCGCGACCGCGACGGCCATGAGCTCATCGACGCATTTGCCGGCCGGTACTGCGTCCACGTCGGTTATGGCCGGCGCGAGATCGCGGATGCGATCCACCGGCAGGCGCTGGAGCTGCCCTACTTCCACTCCTACGCGGGCTACTCGAACGAGCCGGCGATCCGTCTCGCAGAGCGAGTACTGGCGATGGCGCCGGGGCGGATGCAACGCGTGTTCTACGGACTGTCCGGGTCCGATGCGAACGAAACCCAGATGAAGATCGTCTGGTACTACAACAACGTGCTCGGGCGGCCGAAGAAGAAAAAGATCATCTCGCGCTGGCGCGGTTACCACGGCGCCACGGTCATGTCGGGCAGCCTGACAGGCCTGGAGAACCAGCACCAGGCTTTCGACCTGCCGCAGGGTCCGGTGCTGCATACCATCACGCCGCACTTTTTCTGGCATGCGGAAGCGGGCATGAGCGAGCGGGATTTCTCCCGGGTGTGCGCCGCACGCCTGGAGGCCCTCATCCAGACCGAAGGCCCCGATACCGTCGCCGCCTTCATCGGCGAGCCGGTGCTCGGCACCGGCGGGATCATTCCTCCACCGCAGGGCTACTGGGAGGAGATCCAACAGGTCCTGCGGCGCTACGACATCCTCCTCATTGCCGATGAGGTCGTGTGCGGCTTCGGGCGGCTCGGCAAGGCATTCGGCGCCCAGAGCTTTCGGATCGAGCCCGATCTGATCACCGTCGGCAAGGGCATCACCAGCGGCTACCTCCCCCTGTCAGCCGCGCTCATCGGAGAGAAGGTGTGGAGCGTGCTGCAGCAGGGCTCGGACAAGTACGGACCGTTCGGCCACGGATATACGCTTGCCGCGCATCCTCTGTGCGCGACGGCGGCACTGGCCAACCTGGATATCCTCGAGCGCGAGCGAATCTTCCAGCATGTCGAGGACATCGCGCCTTACTTCCTCGAGCGGCTCCAGCAGAGTTTCTCCGGGCGTCCTCGGATCGCCGAGGTGCGTGGCGCAGGATTGCTGGCGGCGATCGAGCTCGCGGAGGATCCCGCGAACCGCGTGCGATTCGACCCGGCGAAGAAGGTGGCATCGCAGATCGTCACCGCTTGCCTCGAGGAGGGAGTGATTGTCCGTTCGCTTCCTCACGGGGACATCATTGGGTTCGCTCCCCCGCTCATCGTCACGCGCGAGGATGTTGACGACATCGTTACCCGCGTCGCACGCGCGGTTGAGCGGGTCACGCGGCGGTTGTGACCGCACGCTCTGCGCCTGGCCGCAACTGCGGGTTCACGGCGTCGCTTGCGAAAAGCCGGCAAGGTTTGAGCCGGCGCTCGCCGTTCGTGTAAAATAGCCTGCTTTTTCACGATATTGCCCCGGAGACGTCATGCAAGAGGCCTTGCAGCAGAACCTCGAGAAGCAGGGCTTTGTGCTTGCCTCGTTCGATAGCCTGGTGAGCTGGGCCCGCGCGGGGTCGCTGTGGCCGATGACCTTCGGCCTCGCCTGCTGCGCCGTCGAAATGATGCATGCGGCCGGTCCCCGCTATGACCTGGACCGCTTCGGCGCAGGCGCCTTCCGCCCCAGCCCGCGCCAGTCTGACGTCATGATCGTCGCCGGCACCCTGTGCAACAAGATGGCGCCGGCGCTACGCAAGGTCTACGACCAGATGGCGGAGCCGAAATACGTCATCTCCATGGGCTCGTGCGCCAACGGCGGCGGCTACTATCACTATTCCTATTCGGTCGTTCGCGGCTGCGACCGCATCGTGCCGGTCGACATCTACGTCCCCGGCTGCCCCCCCACTGCCGAAGCCCTCGTCTACGGCATCATTCAGCTGCAGCGCAAGATCCTCAAGCAGGATCGCACCATCGCCCGCGCCTAGGCAGGCCTGATCCGGGCCGCAGCCGGTTTCCCGGCACTCCTCCGTTCAGCGCAGCTCGCAAGAGCGGCAGGCGCTCGCAAGCCCACGCGCGGGCTGGCCGAGTGCGCAACCCGCGATCAGTGGATCAAGCGCGGATCAGTGGATCAGGCGCGAGCAGAGGTCGATCAACCCACTCGGCAGCAGCCCCAGGGCGAGCACTGCGGCGGCATTGGCCACCAGAACAGCTCGCACCCCTGCCTGGGGCACCGGCGCAGCCGCAGCAGCTCCCGCGGGCGGATCGAAGTACATGAGCTTGATGACGCGCAGGTAGTAGAACGCGCCGACCACTGACATAACCGCGGAGATGACCACCAGCCAGAGGTGGCCGGTCTCCCACAGGGCCTGGAAAATGCGCAGCTTGGCCCAGAAGCCGACGAACGGCGGCACGCCGGCGGTCGAGAACATCAACACCATCATCACCAGCGCGAGCAGCGGGTCGCGCTGGTACAGGCCCTTGTAGTCATCGAGCATGTCCGCCTCGTAACCCTTGCGGCTGGCCAGCAGGATGACACCGAAGGATCCGAGCGCGACCAGCACATACACGAGCGTGTAGTACAAAGCGGCCGTGTAGCCGCTGGCAGTGCCCGCGACGAAACCCAGCAGGATGAAGCCAACGTTCGAGATCGTCGAATACGCGAGCATGCGCTTGAGATTGGTCTGCACGATCGCCACGACATTGCCCACGACGAGAGTCAGGATGGCAAGCGCAGCCAGCATCTGGCTCCATTCCACCGTGGAGCCGCTCATGCCGTGGGCGAGAAGCCGCAGCGCGAGCGCAAAGTAGGCGATCTTCGGTGCGGTGCTGATGAACAGCGTTACGCTGGTGGGCGCGCCCTCGTAAACATCCGGGAGCCACATGTGGAACGGGACGGCTCCGAGCTTGAAAGCCACACCCACAACCAGAAAGACCAGCCCGAATACCACGCCGAGACCGGCGGGCTCATGGAGCCGAACCGCAATCTCTTCCAGATTCAGCGTCCCCGTCAGTCCGTAGATCATCGACATGCCGTACAGCAGCGCCCCGGATGCGATGGCACCGAGCACGAAATACTTCATGGCGGACTCGGCCGCAATCGAGGAGTCGCGGTCGAACGCCACCATTGCATACACGGACAGCGCGAGTAGCTCGACACCGATATACACGGTGATCAGGCTATTGGCGGAGATCAGGACGAAGATACCCAACAGGGCGGTCAGGGCCAGCACGTAGTACTCGCCGCGCAGAATCTCACGATTCACCAGATACGTGCGCGAGTACAGCAGCACGACGGCAACGACCAGGAACCCCACCAGCTTCAGCACATAACCGAGCTCATCCGCCACATAGGTCCCATCGAACAGCAGGCGATGGCTGGATACCTGACCGTACACGGCGGTCAGCGCAGCCCCGACCGCGAGCGCAAGCAGAGTGAGCGTGGAGGTGAGTCCGGGGCGCTTCTCGCCGGCGAACACATCGATCAGCAGGATCCCGCAGATCGCCACGACGAGATAGATCTCCGCAACGGCCGGTGCCACGCTGTGCCAGGTCAGGGTCGTCTCGAGCATGGGCGTCGCACTCTAAAGCGGGATCTTGGTGGCCACCGCCTGATCGACCAGGTGGTGGATGGTGGGCTGCATGATCTTCAACAACGGCTCGGGCCACACGCCCAGCACCAGCACGGCCACCGCGAGAGCCCCGAGAACGACGAACTCGCGACCGTTGACGTCCGTCATGTGCGCTACATGGCTGTTGCCGATCGGGCCGAAGACCACGCGCTTCACGAGCCACAGGGTGTAGGCCGCGCCGAGCATCAAGGTGACCGCCGCGAGCAGCGAGTACCAGAAGCTGGCCTTGAAGCTGGCCAGGATCACCAGGAACTCGCCGACGAATCCCGAGGTGCCCGGCACGCCCGTGTTAGCGAGCGCGAACCACACCATGAAGGCCGCAAAGATCGGCATGGTGTTGACCACTCCGCCGTAGTCGGCGATCTGGCGGCTGTGTACGCGGTCATAGAGTACGCCGACGCACAGGAACAGCGCCCCGGAGACGAGGCCGTGGGAGACCATCTGGACCATCGCGCCGTCCATGCCCATGCCGGCGCCTTGCAGGCCCCCGGTGTTACGCACGATGTGGTACACGACGAATGCCCCGAGGGTCACGAAGCCCATGTGCGCAATCGAGGAGTACGCGATGAGCTTCTTCATGTCCTGCTGAACCAGGGCCACAAAGCAGATGTAGACGATGGCGATCAGGGACAGCGCGATCATCAGGGCGCTGAGCTGCTGGCTGGCATCCGGGGCGATCGGCAGGCTGAAGCGCAGGAAACCGTAGCCCCCCATCTTCAGCATGATGGCCGCCAGGATCACCGAGCCGCCGGTGGGCGCCTCGACGTGCGCGTCCGGCAACCAGGTGTGGACCGGCCACATCGGCACTTTCACTGCAAACGCCAGCAGGAAGGCCACGAAGATCCAGCGCTGCTCGACCAGGGTCAGCGGCAGCTTCTGGAAGCTGGCGATGGCGTAGTCGCCCGCCTTCACGTACATGTAGATCAGGGCCACGAGCATGAACACCGAGCCCAGGAACGTGTACAGGAAGAACTTGATGGTGGCGTAGACGCGCCGCGGACCGCCCCAGATGCCGATGATGAGGAACATCGGAATCAGCATCGCTTCCCAGAAGAAGTAGAACAGCAGGGCATCGGTCGCCGAGAACACCCCGATCATCAGCCCTTCCATGATCAGGAAGGCGGCGAAGTACTGCGCCGGGCGGCTCTCGATCACCGTCCAGCCGGCGATCACGACCGGGATCGTCATGAAGGCGGTCAGCACCACCAGCGGCAGGGAGATGCCGTCGAGTCCGAGGGCATAGACAGCGTGGAATCGCGGAATCCACGGCATAGTCTCGGTGAACTGCATGGCCGCGGTGCCCGTATCGAACTGCGACAGCAGCGGCAACGAGATGAGCAGCGTAGCGATCGATGCAATGAGCGACACCCAGCGGCCGGCCGCGATGCGCGCGTCCCCGAGCAGCAGCACGAGCACTCCCGCCGCGATGGGCAGCCAGATGAGAATCGAGAGGACAGCGTGCATTGCGTATTGCCCGTTTCTTTAGCTGCCAGACATGTGGCGCAGGAACCAGCCCAGCAGCACCGCCAGGCCGATCACCATCCAGAAAGCGTACGAGTACAGATAGCCGCTCTGCACTTTGCGCACCAGGCCACCGAACCAACCGACGGCGTGCGCCGAGCCGTTGACGATCGCGCCATCGATCAGGCCCTGATCGCCCACCCTCCACAGCCCGATGCCGATGCCGCGTGTGAGCGCCGCGACGATCTTCTCGTTGAACCAGTCGAAGAAATACTTGTTGACCAGAATCGTGCGCAGGAAGCTCAACTTCCGAGCAGTCGCATCCGCCAGCGACGGGCGCTTCAGGAAGAACAGCCAGGCGGTGAATACACCGGCAGCGGCGAGCCACGCCGTTGGTTGACCGAAGGCGTGGAAACCCATCTGCAGCCATCCCTGAAATTCGTGTGCCAACTCTCCCAGCACGTTGTTCGGCTCCAGCACCTTGATGGCCGTTCCGAAGTAGTTGCCGTAAAGCAGCGGAGCCACGGCCCAGGCGCCAACGACGATCGAGGGAATCGCGAGCGCGATGAGCGGAACGGTGACGACGGCGGGACTCTCGTGCGGCTCGTGGTGGCCGTGCCCGTGATCCTCGCCGTGTGCGTGATCATCAGCATCTCCGTGCGCCTGCGGCGACTGCTCTTCATGCCCAACGGCCTTGTCCGAGCCGGACGTCTTCACCTGCTCCGGATGCCGGAATCGCTCCTCGCCATGGAACGTCATGAAAAGCATCCGGAACGTGTACAGGGCCGTCACGAAGACGCCGCCGAGCACGCACCAATAAGCGTACGTCGCGCCCCAGCGGTGGGACTCGCCGACGGCTTCGATGATCGCGTCCTTCGAATAGAAACCCGAGAAGAAGGGCGTGCCGATCAGCGCCAGCGAGCCGATCCAGCAGGTGATGGCCGTGATGGGCATGTACTTGCCCAGGCCGCCCATCTTGCGCATGTCCTGCTCGTGGTGCATCCCGATGATCACGGAGCCGGCGGCCAGGAACAGCAGCGCCTTGAAGAAGGCATGCGTCATGAGATGGAAGATCGCCGCGCTGTACGCTGACACTCCGAGGGCCACGGTCATGTAGCCGAGCTGCGAGAGCGTCGAGTAGGCCACCACCCGCTTGATATCGTTGTTCACGACGCCCAGCAATCCCATGAAGAACGCCGTGGTGGCGCCGATCACCAGAACGAACGACAGCGCCCCCTCGGAGTACTCGAACAAAGGCGACATGCGCGCGACCATGAAGATACCGGCGGTCACCATGGTCGCGGCGTGGATCAGGGCGGAGATCGGCGTCGGACCTTCCATCGAGTCCGGAAGCCACACGTGCAGGGGCACCTGCGCCGACTTGCCCATGGCGCCGACGAACAGGCAGATGCAGATGAGCGTCAGCGACTGCACGTTGTGCGCAGCACTGATGGGCAGCATCGCGTGCGCCAGCTTGGGAGCCGCGGCGAAGGCGTCCGCATACAGCAGCGAATTGGTGTAGTAGACGACGCCGGCGATGCCGAGCACGAAGCCGAAATCGCCGATGCGGTTGACCAGGAAGGCCTTGAGGCTCGCGAAAGTGGCGCTGGGGCGGGTGTACCAGAACCCGATCAGCAGGTAGGACACCACGCCGACCGCTTCCCACCCGAAGAACAGCTGCATGAAGTTGTTCGACATCACGAGCATGAGCATCGAGAAGGTGAACAGCGAGATGTAGCTGAAGAAGCGCGTGTAGCCGGGGTCATCGGCCATGTAGCCGATCGTGTAGACGTGCACGCACAGGGACACGAACGTCACCACGACCATCATCAACGCGCTCAGGCGGTCGACGAGGAAGCCGATGTCCATGTGCACGCCGTCGGTCAGCGCCCAGGTGTAGACCGGCGCGTCATAGTTGGGCGCGCCGTGGAGCAGCTGAATGAGGACATGCACCGAAAGCGCGCACGACACCCCGACGCACAGGATGGTGATCGTGTGCGCGCCGGCGCGGCCGATGTATTTGCCGAACAGGCCGGCCACCGCGGCGGCGAGCAGCGGCGCCATGGGAATGGCGAGGAGCACGGTCGGATTCATCGCTCGATCAGCCCTTCAGCGTGTTCATGTCTTGGACGTTGATGCTGCGCCGTTCGCGGAACAGCACGACCAGGATGGCGAGCCCGATGGCCGATTCGGCCGCCGCCACCGTGAGCACGAAAAAGACGAAGACCTGGCCATTGATGTCGCCGAGGAAGCGCGAAAAGGCGATGAAGTTGAAGTTCGCCGCCAGCAGCAGCAGCTCGACGCACATCAACAGCAGGATCACGTTCTTGCGGTTCAGAAAGATGCCGGCGACCGCCAGGGCGAACAGCACGCCCGAAAGCGTCAGCATCTGTCCCAGAGTGATCATGGGCGCTTCTCCGCATCCATCTTGATGATCCGCAAGCGGTCCTGGGCCCGCGTGGCCACCTGACGATTGATGTCCTGCACCTTCAGGCCCGGCCGGCGCCGCATGGTGAGCGCAATGGCGGCCACGATGGCGACCAGCAGCAGGACTGCGGCGAGCTCGAACGGATAGGCGTACTTGGTATACAGGACGAGACCGAGCTCACGGGTGTTGCTGAAGTCCGCGCCTACCGGTACGGGCACCTTGCTGATATCCACCCCGAGCGAGCGAGCCCACACGACGCCGACGATCTCGACGATAACGGCGGCGGCGGTCACGAGCCCGAGCCATTTGTAGCGCACGAATCCCTCGCGCAGCTCCTCCACGTTCACATCGAGCATCATGACCACGAACAGGAACAGCACCATGACCGCGCCGACGTACACGAGCACCAGGATGATCGCCAGGAACTCCGCCTGCACGAGCAGCCAGATCGCCGCGGATGTCACGAAGCACAGCACCAGCGACAGTGCGGAATACACCGTGTTGCGCGCGACGATCATCCCGAGCGCGGCGCACACCAGGATCGTCGAGAAGATATAGAAAAGGATCTCAACCAGCACGGTTCGCTTCCCTCAGGGCCGGACCTGCCTGCGGCCCCAGCGGCATTGTTCGGTTACCGGTACGGCGCATCGGCCGCCTTGTCGGTCGCAATCATCGCCTCGTAGCGCTCACCCACCGCGAGCAGCTTGTCCTTGCTCATGATGTTCTCCCCCCGATGCTCCATGTGGTACTCGTGGATGCGGGTGAGCACGACGGCATCGACCGGGCAGGCTTCTTCGCAGAAGCCGCAGTAGATGCACTTGAACAGATCGATATCGTAGCGGGTCGTGCGGCGCGTACCGTCCGGCGCCACATCCGAGTCGATGGTGATGCAGACCGCCGGGCACACGGCCTCGCACAGCTTGCAGGCGATGCAGCGCTCCTGGCCGTTCGGATACCGGCGCAGCGCATGCAGTCCGCGGAAGCGCGGCGATTGCGGCGTCTTCTCCTCCGGATAGTTCACGGTGTACTTGGTGCTGCGGAACATGCGCCAGGTCACCAGCATCCCCTTCAGGAGATCCGGCAACAGGAACGTCTTGAGTAGATTTACGGCCATGTCTCTCGTCTTCAGTGGGACCAGGGGCCGATCTTGTAGGCCGACAGGACCATCTCGACACCGATCCACACGATCGTCACAGGAATCAGCGCCTTCCAGCCCAGTCGCATGATCTGGTCGTAGCGGTAGCGCGGGAAAGTCGCGCGGAACCACAGGAACAGAAACAGGAAGATGAACACCTTGATGAACAGCCAGGCGAAGCTCGGCTGGGCGATCCACGAGTCACCCAGATGGCCGTCGAACGGCGACAGCCATCCGCCGAAGAACAGCACCGCGGTGAGCGCGGAGATCAGGATCATGTTCGCGTATTCAGCGAGGAAGAACAGCGCGAAGCCGATGCCGGCGTACTCGACGTGGAAGCCGGCGACGATCTCCGATTCGCCTTCCGCGACGTCGAAGGGCGCCCGATTGGTCTCGGCGACGCCGGAGATGAAGTAGACGATGAACAGAGGAAACAGCCAGAACCAGTTCCAGGAGAACCAGCCGCCGTGCTGCTGCTGCACGATGGTGCCGAGGTTCAGGCTGCGCGAAGCCATCAGTACGCCGACGAGTGCAAATCCCATCGCGATCTCGTACGCGACCATCTGGGCGGCGGAGCGCATCGCCCCCAGGAACGCGTACTTCGAGTTGGAGGCCCACCCGGCGATGATCACGCCATACACACCCATCGAGGTCAGCGACAGCAGGTACAGCAGCCCCGCGTCGGCGTGGGACACCACGACCGTGGGTGACACCGGAATGACGGCCCAGGCCGCGAACGCGACAATCAGCCCGATCATGGGCGCGAGACGGAACAGAAAACCGTTCGCCCGCGAAGGGATGACCAGCTCCTTGGTCAGCAGCTTGAACACGTCCGCGAACGGCTGCCCCCAGCCGGGGAACAGGCCGAAGATGCGCACGCGGTTCGGGCCCTTGCGCAGCTGCATGTAGCCCAGAACCTTGCGCTCCCAGAGCGTCAGGTAGGCCACGCACAGAATCAGTCCGATGGTAATCGCGATGATCCAGGCGGTGGAGATCAGCGCCGTGCGGACTATGTCCGGGAGCGCTTGCCAATCGCTTGTTAGGGTGTTGAGCACGCGATCGAAGTCCTTACCTTCAATACGTCACGTTCGGCGCGCGGCCGTCGCGAGTCTTCTGCAGAGAGGGAGCGCGCCGCACCAGAGCGTCGCTCTGGTAGAGGCCGATATCGATGACCGCGGCTTCACCGCTCGAAAGCGACACGCGGTGATTGCCCTTGTATCCGGCTCCCGGAGGCGAGACGTCATCCGCCCACAGTCCGCGCAGCTCGTCCCGCACGGCGTCCGAGGACATATAGTCGAAGCCCCCCAGATCGAGCAGGTTGCCCAGCACACGCAGGACCTTCCAACCCGGTCGCGACTCCCCTACCGGTTGTGCTGCGCCGGTCTGGCTCTGCCACACGCCCTCGAGATTGACGTAGCTGCCGGAGGTCTCCGCAAACGTGCCGATCGGGAGCAGCACGTGCGCCACCTGCCGCAGCTGCTCGCTCGCGAACGGGGTGATCGCCACGACGAGCTCCGCCTTCGACAGCGTCTTCGCCGCTTCCGTGTTGCCCTCGCTCCACGGCTCCACGCCACCAAAGAGCACGTACGCCTTCTGCGGGATGCGCAACATGTCGGGGGCGGAAAGTCCCGGTTGGGACACTGCCTTGCCGCCGGCCTCCCGATGCGGGATCGCGCCCGCCAGATAGGCACCGGCCGCATTGCCACCCTCAGCCAGCTGACCGAACGAAGCGCCGGTGATCTCAGCAAGGGCCGCCGCGAGCGACCGCAGGTCGGCGTAGGACGGATGACGCGCGGCAAGGGCGCCAAGCCACACCGCCCGCTTCGTCCCGCTAGTCAGCGCTGTAGCGATGGCTCTATGGGAGTCCTCAATGCGCGCGTCGCGTGTGGCGCCCGCCAGGTGCTCCGGAATCGGCTTGCCCGCAACCTCGGCGGCGGCGGCAACGATCGCGGCGAGATCGGCGACCTGCCGGGCCGGTCGAGACACCAGCTCGGCGGCCACGGGGAACAGATAGGGGAAATGGGCCGGATTCAACAATGCGACCTTCGCTCCCGTGCGAGCCGCCTTGCGTACGCGGTGGGCGAGGATCGGCACCTCGTGCCGCAGATGCGATCCGATGACGAGCAGGGAATCCAGCTGCTGAACGTCCGCGATGCGCATTCCCAGGCTGGGAAATACAGGATCAGCGCCCTGATCGCGGAAGTCTCGCTGCCGCAGGCGATGATCGATATTGCTGGTGCCGAGCGCGCGCGCGAGCCGGCCGAGGAGGTACAGCTCTTCCAGGGTGCTCGTGCTGCTTGCGAGCACACCCATCAGCGACGCACGCGAGCGCAGACCGGTGGCGACCTTCGCCAGCGCCGTCTCCCAGTCGGTCTCGACCCACTCGTTGCCCTCGCGCAGCATCGGGCGCTGGATTCGGTCCGCGCTGTAGACCGCTTCGTAGCTGAAACGATCGCGGTCGGCGATCCAGGTCTCGTTGATGGACTCGTTCTCGCGCGGCACGATGCGCATCAGCTTGCCACGCAGGACGTGACCGAACGTGTTGGTGCCCACCCCGTCGTGCGGGGAGATCAGCGGAATCGAAGCCATTTCCCAGGCGCGTGCGCTGAAGCGGTACGGCTTGGAGACGAGCGCGCCCACCGGGCACAGGTCGATGACGTTTCCCGACAGCTCGTGATTGACCGTCTGCTCGATGTAGGTGCGCACTTTCATCTGCTCGCCGCGGCCGATCATCCCCAGTTCCTGGATGCCGGCGATCTCGTCGGTGAAGCGGATGCAGCGCGTGCAATGGATGCAACGCGTCATGTCGGTGGCGATCAGAGGCCCGAGGTTCTCATCCTGCACCGAGCGTTTGCGCTCGTGATAGCGCGAGATGTCGCGGCCGAAGCCCACTGCGAGGTCCTGCAGCTCGCACTCCCCGCCCTGATCGCAGATCGGACAATCGAGCGGGTGATTGATGAGGAGGAACTCCATCGTCGCCCGCTGCGCGCCGATGGCACGCGGGGACTTCGTGAAGATCTTCATCCCCTCGGCCACGGGCGTGGCGCAAGCCGGAAGCGGCTTTGGCGCCTTCTCCACTTCCACCAGGCACATGCGGCAGTTGGCGGCGATGGACAGCTTGTCGTGGTAACAGAAGCGCGGCACATACGCGCCGTGCGCGTCGGTGACGCGAATGATCATCTCGCCCTTGGGCGCCTTGACCGGGACACCGTTGACTTCGACGTTGACGAATTCGTCTGCCATATCAGGCCGCCTGCGCTCCAAGCTGTTCCTGCACGATGCTGCGGCCACCGTGATCGATCATGTACTCGAATTCATGCCGGTAGTGCTTGAGGAAGCTCTGCACCGGCCACGCGGAGGCATCTCCCAGGGCGCAGATGGTGTGGCCTTCGATGCGATTGGCCACATCCAGCAGCAGTCCGAGCTCCTCGCGGCGCGCCTGACCGGCCAGCACTCGTTTCACCAGCCGGTTCATCCACCCCGTGCCCTCGCGGCAGGGCGTGCACTGGCCGCAGGACTCGGACATGAAGAACCGCGAGATGCGCTCCAGCACGCGCACCATGCAGGTCGTCTCATCCATCACGATGACGGCGGCCGAGCCGATGGCGGAACCCGCGGCTTTGAGGGAGTCATAGTCCATGTTGAGCGTGAGCATCTTCTCGCCCGGCATCACCGGTACCGACACGCCACCGGGAATGACGGCTTTGAGCTTGTGGCCCGCGCGCACGCCCCCGGCCAGCTCCAGCAGATCCTTGAACGGAATGCCCAGCGGAGTCTCGAAGTTGCCCGCCTTCTGCACGTGACCGGACACCGAGAAGATCACGGTGCCGCCGGAATTCTTCGGCCCCAGCTCCGCGAACCACTGCGGCCCCTTGCGCAGGATGCTCGGCACCGAGGCGAAGCTCTGGGTGTTGTTGATGGTCGTGGGCGCGCCGTACAGGCCGAAGTTGGCCGGAAACGGCGGCTTGAAGCGCGGCTTGCCGGGCTTGCCCTCGAGGGAGTCCAGCAGCGCCGTCTCCTCGCCGCAGATGTACGCACCGGCGCCGACGAAGGTGTAGATGTCCATGTCCACGCCGGAGCCCATCAGGTTCTTGCCGAGCAGGCCGGCTTCGTAGGCCTCTTTCAGGGCCGCCTCGAAGCGCGGCACGGGCTCGCCGAGGAACTCACCGCGGATGTAGTTGTACGCCACGGTGCTGTTGGTGGCGTATCCGCCGATCGCCAGGCCCTCAATCAGCGCGTGCGGGTTGAAGCGCAGGATGTCGCGGTCGTGGCAGGTTCCCGGCTCGCTCTCATCGGAGTTGCAGACCAGGTACTTCTGCATCGGCGCGTTGCGCGGCATGAAGCTCCACTTCGTACCCGTCGGGAAGGCGGCGCCGCCGCGGCCGCGCAGCCCCGAAGCCTTGACCGCGTCGATGATCGAGTCGCGCGTAGGCTTCTCCCGCAGGATCTTCTCCCATACCTCGTAGCCGCCGATCTTGCGGTAGGTGTCGAGCGTCCACGGCTGCTCGAGGTGCATCGACTCGAACAGCAACAGGTTCATTTTCTCGGCGGGGTAGGTCATTTCAACTCATCCAGCACTTTATCGATCTTCTCGGGAGTCAGGTGCTCGTGGAAGACGTGATCGACCATCATCATGGGCGCACCAGTGCAGGCCGCGAGGCACTCCTCCTCTTTCTTGAGGAAGATCCGCCCATCCGGGGTGCTCTCGTTCAGATGGATGCCGAGGCGCTTCTCCACGTGCGCGACCAGGTCCTCGGCGCCGTTCAACATGCATGAGATGTTGGTGCAGATGCTGACGTGATGCCGCCCGCAGGGGTGCGTCTCGAACATCGAATAGAAGCTGGCGACCTCGTACACCTGGATCGGGGGCAGCTTGAGGTACTCCGCCACGGCGTCCATCAGCTCGACGGTGAGGAAGCCGTTGTTCTGCTCCTGGGCCGCGCGCAACGCCGAGATACACGCCGAGCGGTGCCGTCCGGCAGGGAATTTGGCCACCCAGTGATCGATTTCCTGGCGCGTGTGCTCGGACAGCAGACGGATCTTGCTGTCGGCGGAGGATTTGCTCTCGGTGCTCAACGGTCCACTTCCCCGAAAACGATGTCCTGGGTTCCGATGACGGCGACGACGTCCGCGAGCATGTGGCCGCGGCACATCTCCTCCAGCGCCGACAGGTGCGCGAACCCGGGGGCTCGGCAATGCAGGCGGTACGGCTTGTTGGCGCCGTCGGAGATCAGATAGACGCCGAACTCCCCTTTGGGTGCCTCGACGAACGCGTAGGTCTCGCCGGCGGGCACATCGTAGCCTTCGGTAAAGAACTTGAAGTGATGGATGAGGGATTCCATGTCGTCCTTCATCCGCTCACGCCGCGGCGCACGGACCTTGCGATCGTCGACCATCGCCGGTCCGGGATTCTTGCGCAGCCAGTCCACGCACTGGCGGATGATGCGATTCGACTGGCGCATCTCCTCGACGCGCACCAGATAGCGGTCGTAGCAATCGCCGTTGACGCCGACGGGGATGTCGAAGTCCATCCGGTCGTACACTTCGTACGGCTGCTTCTTGCGCAGGTCCCACGCTATACCGGAGCCGCGGATCATCGGACCCGAGAACCCCAGTTGCAGGGCACGCTCGGGGGTCACTACTCCAATGTTGACGGTGCGCTGCTTCCAGATCCGATTGTCCGTCAGCAGCGCCTCGTAGTCGTCGATCGACGCCGGGAAGCGCGCCGTGAAAGCCTCGATGTAGTCGAGCATCGTGCCGGAGCGCGCCTGGTTCAGGCGGTCGACTTCCTTCTGCGAGCGCCACTTCGAGGGCTGATACTTCGGCATCGCCTCGGGCAGGTCGCGATAGACGCCGCCGGGCCGATAGTACGTCGCGTGCATGCGCGTGCCGGAGACGGCCTCGTAGACGTCCATGAGCTCCTCGCGCTCCTTGAAGCACAGGAGGAACACCGTCATAGCCCCGATGTCCAGCCCGTGCGCGCCGAGCCACATCAGGTGGTTCAGGACCCGGGTGATCTCATCGAACATGACGCGGATATATTGCGCACGCTCCGGCGGGGTGATCCCCAGCAGCTTCTCTATCGCGAGCACGTAGGCGTGCTCGTTGCACATCATCGATACGTAGTCGAGCCGGTCCATGTAGCCGATGGACTGATTGAAGGGCTTCGATTCGGCGAGCTTCTCGGTCCCGCGATGCAGCAGCCCGATGTGCGGATCCGCCTTCTGGATGGTTTCGCCATCGAGCTCGAGCACCAGTCGCAGCACGCCGTGCGCGGCCGGGTGCTGCGGGCCGAAATTCATCGTGTAGTTGCGGATTTCCGTCATCGCTGCTCGCTCGCTCGGTGCCGCCGACATCACTTGCCATCCTTCGATGCGGGCGGCGCGTCCTTCAGTGCCGGCTCGTAACGGTTGTCGTCACGGATCACCTTCGGCACCAGCACGCGCGGCACGATGCTCACCGGCTGATACACGACACGCCGCTTCTGGGTGTCGTAGATGACCTCGACGTTGCCGATCAGCGGAAAATCCTTGCGGAACGGGTGGCCGATGAAGCCGTAGTCGGTGAGGATGCGGCGCAGGTCCGGATGACCGCGGAACAGGATGCCGAACAGATCGAAGGCCTCCCGCTCGAACCAGTTGGCCCCAGCCCAGATATCGATGACCGAATCGACGACCGGCTCGGCGGTGTCCGGGCACTTCACCCGCAGCCGCAGGCGCTGATTGTGGGTGATCGACAGCAGTTGATAGGTCACACCGTAGCGCCCGGGCATGGCCGGGTCCGGGGCACTGGCACGAGCGACACGGGCGCGGCTGAAACCCGAGCGTGTCGCGGAGTCCGTCTGCCACTCGTCGCGGCCGTAGTGCAGATAATCCACGCCCGCCAGGTCCATGAGCATCTCGAACTTCAGCTCCGGTGAATCGCGCAGCGTGCGGCACACCGGCAGCAGATCCGCAGCCTCCGCCTCGAATGCAAGCTCCCCGGGAGGTGCCGGGACACTCTTCAGGCGCTCTCCGAATTGGGCCTGCACGCTGTCCGCTAATCCCACTCCAACGCTCCCTTCTTCCACTCGTAGATGAACCCGACTACGAGCACGGCGAGGAAAATGCCCATGGCGATGAGGCCGAACAGGCCCAGCTTGCCCATCGCCACCGCCCATGGAAACAGGAACGCGATCTCCAGGTCGAACACGATGAACAGAATCGCCACGAGGTAATAACGGACATCGAATTTCATGCGGCTGTCTTCGAACGCTTCGAAGCCGCACTCGTAGGGGGAGCGCTTTGCAGGATCCGCGTGGGTATTGCGGGCGGACAACCGTCCGAACAGCGTGCCCAGCACCAGCATGACGGTGGCGAGGCCGGTGGCGACGGCCAGGAAGATCAGGATCGGCAAATAGTTCGCAAGCATAACTTCAGCACCCGCGTGCCAGCGCGCCGCGCGCGCCGGACGTCGCACAGTGTCGCGGCAGCACGAGCTGCCACACTCATTCCCCTGTTAAAAAGGCGGGCCGATGGCTGCCCGCTCCTCCACTGCAAAAACCCGCCTTGCGGCGCCTTTTTGCCGCCGGTCGAACAGCACGGTTTTCGGCCGGCTTCCAAACCGCCGTATTGTAGCAGCGGAGTACGAGATTTGCCGACGCCTCCGGCTTGCCGGCGATCGCTTCGCGATTGGTGCGGACGGGGAGACTCGAACTCCCACACCTTGCGGCGCTAGCCCCTCAAGCTAGTGTGTCTACCAATTCCACCACGTCCGCATGTGCAAATCTGTTCGATTCCGCGCGTGCTGCTGCGCGCAGCTATTTCGCCGGCGCGGCGGGCGGTTCCGGGGCCGGAGCCACTGCAGGCGGCGATTGGTTCGACGGATTCGAAGTCGGAGCGGCCGGTGGCGGCGCAGGCGCCGTCGCGGTTCCCGCATTCGGCGCAGTCGCGGGCGCGGGCGTGCTCGCGCCCGGGGCGGTCGGGCTCACGGGAACCGGCTGGGTTGCGCCGGGTGCCGGCACCGAGTGCTGCACGGAAGCCGCCTCATCGAGAATCGACTTCGGCTGCTCACTCGGGGCTTTCGAGCCGATGTACGCGAGCAGCAGGCTGTTGATCATGAAAATCGCCGCGAAAATCGCAGTCGCGCGCGACAGTGCAGTGCTCGCCCCGCGTGCGCCGAAGACTGTGCCTGAGGCGCCCGCACCGAACCCAGCGCCCGCATCGGCTCCTTTGCCGCGCTGTAGGAGCACGAGGCCGATGATCGCCGCGCAGCAGACCACCTGAAGAACCGTCAAAAGCGTGTGTAACATCCGATCGTCCGCTCATCCCGGACCGGCAGCGGCCAGGATGGAAAGAAATTCGTCCGCCTTGAGTGAGGCGCCCCCGATCAGGCCGCCATCGACGTCCGGCATGGCAAACAGCTCGGCCGCATTGCCGGCCTTCACGCTACCGCCGTAGAGGATCCGCGTAGCGGCCGCGATTCTAGCATCCCGGGCTGCGATCCGTTGCCGGATGAAGGCATGCACCTCCTGCGCTTGCTCGGGCGTGGCGTTGCGCCCGGTCCCGATCGCCCACACCGGCTCGTACGCGACCAGGCCCTGCTCCAGCGACTCCGGGCCGCACAGCTCCAGGACCGTATCCAGCTGGCGCCCCACGACCTCATGAGTGCGCCCCGAATCCCGCTCCGCGAGCTGCTCCCCGACGCACAGGATCGGAATGAGCGACTTGGAATGGCAGGCGGCGGCGAACTTGCGCGCCACCAGTTGGTCACTCTCGCGGTACAGCAGCCGTCGCTCCGAGTGACCCACGATGACGTACTTGCAGCCGATGTCCCGCAGCATGGCCGCCGAGACCTCGCCGGTGAATGCGCCCAAGCCCTCGGCGCACACGTCCTGAGCACCCAGGCCGATGGGCGCATCCCGCAGCATCCGTCCCACTTCCTGGACGTAGACGAACGGTGGGCACACGACGCAGTCCGCGCCCGGATCGGCCGGATATTGCGCCACCAATGCTTCGACGAGGCGCGCGTTGTCCGCACGCGACCCGTGCATTTTCCAGTTTCCGACGACGACAGGGCGGCGCATGGCGCGACCTCAACCCGGCAGGGCGCGCGATGATAACGACGGACCCCCCTCGGTGCAACGCAGGCTGCGCCCTGCGGCTGACCTCAGGTCGCTACCGCCCGCACGACGTCCGCCAGCTCAGTGGCCGCCGCCCGGGTATCGACTTCATTGCGGCCCTCAACCATGACGCGGATAACGAGCTCGGTCCCGGAAGCACGCAGCACCACACGTCCATCTCCGGCCATTCTCTTCTCTATCCGCGTCACTGCGCTCTGCACGGCCGGTACGCCTGCGGGGTCGAAACGCTTCGCGACCTTCACGTTGAGGAGCACCTGGGGGAACTTCCGCATGCCGGAGGCGAGCTCCGCTAGCGACAGGCCCGACCGCTTCATGATGGTCAGAACCTGCAGCGCGCTGACGAGCCCATCACCTGTGGTGGTCTTGTCCAGACAAAGGATATGACCGGATGTCTCGCCACCGAGCGTCCCCCCGGTCTCCCGCAGTTGGGCCAGAACGTAGCGGTCGCCGACGGGCGCGCGCTGGAAGCCGATACCGCTCTCGCGCAGCGCCACCTCGAGCCCCAGATTGCTCATGACGGTGCCGATCACGGGACCGCGCAACGTGCCGTCAGCCTGCTTGGCGCGCGCGAGGACGTACAGCAACTGATCACCGTCCACGATGCGTCCGAGATGATCGACCATGACCAGACGGTCGCCATCGCCGTCCAAGGCAACCCCTACGTGCGCGCGCACGCCGGGAACGGTGAGCTGCAGCAGGTCAGGAGCGGTCGAGCCGCAGCCGTCGTTGATGTTGCGACCGTTGGGCGAGCATCCGATGGGAACGATTTCCGCACCCAGATCCGCGAGCACCCGCGGCCCGACCTTGTAGGCAGCGCCGTTGGAGCAGTCGATGACGATCTTCAGGCCCGAGAGGTCGGTGCCTGTTGGGAGCGTCGAGGCACAGAATTCCTGATAGTGCGTTCGTGAGCGGTCGACGCGCGTCGCGCGCCCCAGGTTGCGCGATGTGCGCGTCACGGCAGGCTGCTCCAGCTCCGCCTCGATGCGCTCCTCCAGCTCGTCGGAGAGCTTGCCGCCCGTGGCGTCGAAGAACTTGATGCCGTTGTCGTCGTAGAGATTGTGCGAGGCGCTGATGACCACGCCGAAATCGCAATGGAAGCGGCGTGTCATGTAGGCAATGCCCGGCGTCGGAAGCGGACCGATCATCATGACGTTCACGCCCGCAGCGACGAACCCCGCCTCGAGTGCGGATTCGAACATGTACCCGGAAAGCCGCGTGTCCTTGCCGATGAGACCCGTGCCGCCATTGGGCACGAGCACGCGCGCCGCGGCGCTTGCCAGATTCAACGCGAAGTCGACGGTCATCGGATGCTCGCCGACCTTGCCTCTGACGCCATCAGTGCCGAAATACTTCCGACCCATGAGACCTCATACCCTCTGTTTGTCTTCGACCGCCGCCAGAGCGCGCAGTGCGTCTACAGTTGCCGCCACGTCGTGTGCGCGGATGATACTTGCGCCGTTCTGCGCGGCGATCACCGCAAGAGCGATGCTCCCGTACACGCGCTCCCCTTGCGGACGTCCGATCAGCTTGCCCACGATGGACTTGCGCGACAGTCCGGCCAACAGCGGCAGGCCATCCACCGCAAGATCCCGCAGCCGCCGCAACAGCTGGAGATTGTGCTCCAGAGTCTTGCCAAAGCCGAAACCCGGATCGATGACCAGGCGGTCCCCGCTCAACCCGGCTGCCCGCGCACCCTGCACTCGCTCCGCGAGAAATGCTTTGACCTCGCTCACGACGTCGCGGTAGCTCGGCGCCAGTTGCATCGTCCGGGGCTCGCCCTGCATGTGCATGAGACACACCGCACAATCGGTGGCAGCCGCCGCTTCCAACGCACCCGGCTCCCGCAGTGCACGCACGTCGTTGATCAGGCCCGCTCCCGCCGCCGCCGCGGCTCGCATGACTCCCGGCTTGCTGGTGTCGATGGATATGACGGCGGAAGTACGCGCCCGCAATCGTTCGATCACCGGCAGGATGCGCCGCAGCTCCTCCTCCTGCCCAACGTCAGCCGCTCCGGGCCGGGTCGACTCACCGCCGATGTCGAGGATCGCGGCGCCCTCCCCCGCCAGTCGCAAGCCTTGCTCGATGGCCGCCGCCGTGTCCAGGAATTGCCCGCCGTCGGAGAACGAGTCGGGTGTCACGTTGATGACACCCATCACCAGCGGGGTCGCGAGGTCCAGGATCTGGTCGGCGCAGCGCAGTTGCGGCATCGCTCCGGATTATGCGCCTTCTCGCGCTCTGTCTGCCTGGCCGACACCTGACCTCGCCGAACGGAGGGCTCCTCCTGTTCCTCTTAGAGCAAAGCTCAGTCGATCCTGCTCTGAAGCAGCGAGCCGGAGAGTCACGTCAAAAATTCACTTTGTGACCGCGCCTCCGACTCTTCAGGGCCGCAAACACGGTGCGCGCAGGCGCGATCCAGATATACCCAGAATCAGCAGAGGGCGCGCTCCGAGGCAGGAGCGCGCGTCGTGAAGGGGGCTAGTGCTGGCCGGCGGGTGAGCCGATGGGGGGCGGAGCGGGCTCCGCGGGGGCCTTGGGGGGCTTGTTGCCCATGGTCTCGTCCCAGCCGACCGGCGGTTTGGGCGGCTTGCCGGACATGATGTCCTTGAGCTGCTCTTCGTCGATCGTCTCGTATTTGATCAGCGCATCAGCCATCGCATGCAGCTTGTCGAGCGCGTCCACGAGAATCTGGCGCGCGCGTTGGAAGTTGCCTTCGATCACGCGGCGCACTTCCTCGTCGATCGCGTGGGCGGTCACATCCGACACCTGCTTGTGCTGGGTGACGCTGCGGCCGAGGAACACTTCACCGCTGTCCTCGGAATAGGTCAGCGGGCCCAGCTTGTCCGACAGGCCCCACTTCGTGACCATGTTGCGGGCGAGCTCGGTGGCACGCTCGATGTCGTTCGAGGCTCCGGTCGTGACGGACTCGGGGCCGAAGATGAGCTCCTCCGCGATGCGCCCGCCGAACAACGTGGCGATCGCGCTCTCCAGGCGGCGCTTGGAATAGCTGTAGCGATCCTGTTCCGGCAGGAATTGCGTGACGCCGAGGGCGCGGCCGCGCGGAATGATCGTCACCTTGTACACGGGGTCGTGCTCAGGCACGGTCATACCCACGATGGCGTGGCCAGCCTCGTGGTAGGCGGTCATCTTTTTCTCCGCCTCGCTCATCACCATGGAGCGCCGCTCGGCGCCCATCATGATCTTGTCCTTGGCCCGCTCGAACTCGTCCATGCCGACGATGCGCTTGTTGGCGCGCGCGGCGAACAACGCGGCCTCGTTGACGAGGTTCGCGAGATCGGCGCCCGAGAATCCGGGAGTGCCGCGGGCGATCAGGCCGGGCTTGACGTCATCGGCCAGCGGTACCCGACGCATGTGCACACGCAGGATCTGCTCGCGGCCGCGCACATCCGGCAACGGCACGACGACCTGGCGGTCGAAGCGGCCGGGACGCAGGAGCGCCGGATCGAGCACGTCAGGACGGTTGGTGGCAGCGATGACGATGATGCCCTCGTTGCCCTCGAAGCCATCCATCTCGACCAGCAACTGGTTGAGAGTCTGCTCGCGCTCGTCGTGACCACCGCCGAGGCCCGCACCGCGATGGCGGCCGACGGCGTCGATCTCATCGATGAAGATGATGCACGGCGCGTGCTTCTTCGCCTGCTCGAACATGTCGCGCACGCGCGACGCGCCAACGCCGACGAACATCTCGACGAAGTCCGAGCCGGAGATGGTGAAAAAGGGGACCTTCGCCTCGCCGGCGATGGCGCGTGCCAGCAGCGTCTTGCCGGTACCCGGCGAGCCGACCATGAGCACGCCCTTGGGAATCTTGCCCCCGAGCTTCTGGAATTTGCCCGGGTCCTTCAGGAAGTCGACGATCTCCGACACTTCCTGCTTCGCCTCGTCCACGCCGGCGACGTCGGCGAACGTCACGTTCACCTGATCCTCGCCCAGCAGCCGTGCCCGGCTCTTGCCGAAGGACATCGCCCCCCGGCCGCCGGAGGCGCCCTGCATCTGCCGCAACATGTACACGAACACCACGATCAGCAGCAGCGCCGGTGCCAGTTGCAGCAGCAGCTGCGCCAGGAAGTTCGGCTGCTTCGGCGGGCGGCCCTCGATCTGCACCTGCGCCTTCTCCAGCGTGCCGATGAGAGCGGTGTAGTCGGTCTCGGGGTTATACGTCTTGAATTGCGTCTTGTCCTTGCGCACCCCGTAGATCATGTCTCCCTGCAGGACCACGGAATCGACGTGATTGGCTTTGATGTCATCCAGGAAGGTCGAATACCGGATCTCCTCCGTCTGTCCCACCGTGGGCATGTAGCGGCTGAAAACCGCCAACAGCACCAGCACGATGACGACCCACAGAAGGATGTTTTTAGTCAAATCGTTCAAGGCGTTAACCTCGACTCGCGGTATGGCGCAGCGTGGCTTTCGGCCAACCTACACCATCAGAAAGTCCTTAGCCAGCAAATACATCTCGGTGCTGCGGGAGGGCGGGGGCCTGCGGTTTCGACCCTCGCCCCGGCGAATCTGCCGCGACTTGCCGCCATCCGCTCCTGCAATCCGGAAACCCTGGAAGACCTTGATCAGGGCGCCACCGCCAGGCTTCAAGACCCGCTCGGCCTCGAACAGCGCCTCATTGCGAGAGTCACCGCGCACGGCCTCGACTCCATCCGGTGGATCCCTCTGCAGGATATCCGTAGCAATCACCCGGCCTGCTCTCTCCACGTGCGGGCGCGCACACCGGCTCCAAGCCCCTGCGCAGCTTCGAGGTCAGGGCAAAGTGCACCGGGCTCGGCCTCGGGCGAGCTAAAATCGCCCATGGAAAAATCGACCGCACCCCGCAAACCCTCTGCAGCTTCCGCCGACGTAGCGGTACCACCTGGCGGTGTCACCTCGGAGCTGTCCGAGAAACAACGTCGTCACCTGCGCGGCCTCGCTCACGCTTTGAAGCCCGTCATCCGCCTCGGCGGCGCGGGCATGACCGATGCCGTGATCAAGGAGACCGCGCGCGCCCTGCACGACCACGAGCTCATCAAGGTCAAAGGGCCCGGGGGCGACCGAGACGCCCGCGACGCCCTTTTCAGCGATTTGGCGCAACGGACCGGGAGTGCCCTGGTGCAGCGGATCGGAAACGTCGCCGTGCTGTATCGACCGCGCGCGGATCTGCCGCGCATCGTGATTCCGGACGCCTAGCGCGGCGCGAGCGTCGAGCTCATTCGAAGCGGACCGAAACGATCTCGAACGAGCGGATTCCACCGGGCGCGGCAACGTCCACGACGTCGCCTTCGGATTTGCCGACCAGCGCACGCGCAATCGGTGAGGTGATCGAGATGCGCCCTTCCTTGATCTCCGCCTCATCCTCGCCCACCACCTGATACACCACGCGGCCGCCGTCGTCCTGATCTTCCAGCTCGACGCGTGCGCCGAACACGACCTTGCCGCTGTTGACCAGGCGCGAGGTGTCGATGATCTCCGCGTTCGAGAGCTTCGCCTCGATCTCGTTGATACGGCCCTCGATGAAGCCCTGCTGCTCGCGGGCTGCGTGGTACTCGGCGTTCTCGGACAGGTCGCCATGGCCGCGCGCCTCGGCGATCGCCTTGATGATGTTGGGGCGGGCCTCGGACTTCAGGCGTTTCAGCTCAGCGCGCAGCGCCTCGGCACCGCGCATGGTCATCGGAGTGCGTTTCATGCGACTAGTCTCTCTTGCTGCGCTGGCGCCTCAAGATGCGGCTCGCGCCGGCTCATTGTGCAGGTCCTGCAGGCGGTTGACCTCGACCTCGTCCAGGTGATCGAGCGCCTCGCACGTAGCCAGGCCGGCGGCCAGCGTCGTGTAGTACGTCACGCGCCGATGCACGGCCTCACGGCGAATCGAATTGGACTCGCGGATGGCCTGTTTGCCCTCGGTCGTGTTGACGATCAGATCGATCTCGTCGTTCTTTATCATGTCCACGATGTGCGGCCGTCCCTCGCGCACTTTGTTTACCCGGCGGCAGGCGACGCCGGCTTCCGTCAGCGCGCGTGCCGTGCCCTCTGTCGCCAGTAGCTCGAACCCGCGCGATATCAGCCTCTGGGCGAGGCCCACGGCCCCGGCCTTATCGCGGTCGCGCACGCTGATGAAGCATACGCCCTTGCGCGGCAGCGTCACCCCCGAAGCGGCCTGGGCTTTCGCATAGGCTTCCCCGAACGTGCGCCCCGTGCCCATCACTTCGCCCGTGGACTTCATCTCCGGGCCGAGAATCGGGTCGGCTTCCGGGAATTTGACGAACGGGAAAACCGCCTCCTTCACCGAATAGTACGAGGGCACCCGCTCCTGGGTCAGTCCGAGGTCCTTGAGCTTCTTGCCCGTCATGACCCGGGCCGCGACCTTGGCCAGCGGCACGCCCGTTGCCTTGGAGACGAACGGCACGGTCCGGGAGGCGCGCGGGTTCACCTCCAGCACGTAGATGATCCCGTTCTGGATCGCGAACTGCAGGTTCATCAGTCCGACGACGCTCAACGCCTTGGCGAGTTTGCGAGTCTGCTCGCGCAGCTCTGCCTGCACCTCGGGACTGAGGCTGTTGGGCGGCAGGGAGCAACCGGAATCCCCGGAGTGCACACCCGCCTGCTCCACGTGCTCCATGATCCCGCCGATCAGCACATCCTCGCCGTCGCAGATCGCATCGACGTCGACCTCGATGGCCACGTCCAAAAAGCGGTCCAGCAACACCGGGCTGTCATTGGAAACCTTCACCGCGTGCGTCATGTACGCGCGCAGATCCTCCTCGTTGAACACGATCTCCATGGCCCGCCCGCCCAGCACATACGAGGGGCGCACGACGAGGGGAAAGCCCACTTCCTTCGCCAGCCGTACCGCCTGATCTTCGGTGCGCGCGGTGGCGTTTGCCGGCTGCTTCAGGCCCAGCGTGCGCACCAGCGCCTGGAAGCGCTCGCGGTCCTCGGCGACGTCGATGGACTCGGGCGAGGTGCCGATGATCGGCGCGCCGGCTTCCTCCAGCGCGCGCGACAGCTTCAGCGGAGTCTGGCCGCCGAACTGCACGATGACACCCTCGGGCTTCTCCTTCGCCAGGACCTCCAGCACGTCCTCCAGGGTCAGCGGCTCGAAATACAGCCGGTCGGAGGTGTCGTAGTCGGTGGAGACGGTCTCCGGATTGCAGTTGACCATGATGGTCTCGAAACCATCCTCGCGCAGCTGCAGCGCCGCGTGCACGCAGCAGTAGTCGAACTCGATGCCCTGCCCGATGCGGTTGGGTCCTCCGCCGAGAATCATGATCTTGCGGCGGCCGGTCGGGTTGGCCTCGCACTCCTCCTCGTAGGTCGAGTAAAGGTAGGCCGTCGCGGTGGAGAATTCCGCGGCGCACGTATCGACGCGCTTGTAGACCGGCACGATCCCCAGCTCGTGGCGCTTCGCGCGCACGACTTTTTCCGACACCCCGATGAGCCTGGCAAGGCGGCTGTCCGAGAAGCCCTTGCGCTTGAGCACCCGCAGCCGCTCGGCCGTGAAGTCGCTCAATCGCTCTGTCTTGATGTGCTGTTCCTCGCGCACCAGATCCTCGATCTGGGCCAGGAACCACGGATCGATGCCGGTGAGGCCGGCGATGCGCTCGGTCGACCATCCGGCGCGCATCGCATCGGCGATGTAGAGCAATCGGTTCGCACCCGGGGAGCGCAGCTCATAGGTGAGGGTGCTCTCGGTGTCCTCCGTCAGCGGCAGGGCAATCTGCTCGGTGAGGCCGTCGAGCCCGGTCTCCAGGCCCCGCAACGCTTTCTGCAGCGACTCCTGGAACGTACGCCCGATGGCCATGACCTCGCCGACGGACTTCATCTGGGTCGTCAGACGGTCGTTGGCCGCGGGAAACTTCTCGAAGGTGAAGCGCGGGATTTTGGTGACCACGTAGTCGATCGACGGCTCGAAGGACGCCGGTGTCGCCCCGCCAGTGATGTCGTTCTTGAGCTCATCGAGCGTGTAGCCGACGGCGAGCTTCGCGGCGACTTTCGCGATGGGAAAGCCGGTTGCCTTGGAAGCCAGGGCCGAGGAGCGCGATACGCGCGGATTCATCTCGATCACGAGCAGCCGCCCATCGCGCGGGCTCACGGCGAACTGCACGTTGGATCCGCCAGTGTCGACGCCGATCTTGCGCAGCACGGCGATGGAGGCATCGCGCATGCGCTGATATTCCTTGTCGGTCAGAGTCAGCGCGGGAGCGACGGTGATCGAGTCACCCGTGTGCACTCCCATGGCATCGAAGTTCTCGATGGAGCAGACGATGATGCAGTTGTCCTTGTGGTCCCGCACCACCTCCATCTCGAATTCCTTCCAGCCGATCACGGACTCCTCCAGGAGCACCTCGCTGGTCGGGGAGGCGTCCAGGCCGCGCAGCACGATGGTCTCGAGCTCCTCGCGGTTGTAGGCGATCCCGCCTCCAGAGCCGCCGAGGGTGAAGGAAGGCCTGATCACAGTGGGATAGCCGATATCGCCGGCCACGGCGAGCGCCTCATCCAGGCTGCGCGCGATCTGCGATCGGGGTGTCTCCAATCCGATCTCGCGCATCGCGTTGCGGAACAGCTCGCGATCCTCGGCCATGTCGATAGCGGCGCGCGAAGCGGCGATCAGCTCGACGCCGTGCTTCTCGAGCACTCCCTCACGAACCAGATCCAGTGCCGTGTTCAGCGCGGTCTGCCCACCCATCGTCGGCAACAACGCATCCGGCTTCTCTTTCTCGATGATGCGGGCGACGGTCTTCCAGTTGACCGGCTCGATGTAGACGGCATCGGCCGTCTCCGGGTCCGTCATGATGGTCGCCGGATTGGAGTTGACGAGCACGACTCGATACCCCTCCTCGCGCAGCGCCTTGCAGGCCTGTGCGCCGGAGTAATCGAACTCGCACGCCTGGCCGATGATGATCGGGCCGGCGCCGATGATCAGGATGCTGTGGATGTCGGTTCTTTTGGGCATAGCTCAAACTGAAGGAAAACAGGCTCGATCCAACGGCGCCGTGAGCGGCGCATTCATCTCCTGCGCACGCGCCGTCTCAGCGACGGGCGCTCGCCGCGTTCGCTTCGGCCAGCCGCAGCTGCGCCTGCAGGCGTCGCAGCATCAAATGATTGAAGCGCTCGAACAGCGGTTTCAGGTCGTGTGGCCCCGGACTGGCTTCCGGGTGTCCCTGGAAGCTGAACACCGGCTTGTCCTTGAACGCGAGTCCCTGCAGCGAGCCGTCGAACAGCGAGCGGTGCGTCGCTCGCACATTTCCCGGCAGGGTCGCCTCGTCCACGGCGAAGCCATGATTCTGGCTGGTGATGAACACACGGCCGGAATCCAGGTCCTGCACCGGGTGATTGGCGCCGTGATGGCCGAATTTCATTTTCATCGTCTGCGCGCCGACGGCGAGTCCGAGAATCTGGTGGCCGAGGCAGATGCCGAATACCGGCAGGTCGGTCTCCAGGAACTTGCGGGAGGCGGCGATTGCGTAGTCGCACGGCTCGGGATCACCGGGGCCGTTGGAGAGAAAGATTCCGTCCGGGCCCAGGCCGATCGCCTCATCCGCCGGGGTCTGGGCCGGCACGACGGTCACGCGACACCCGAAATCCGCCAGCACCCGCAGGATGTTGCGCTTGATGCCGAAGTCATACGCCACGACGTGCAGCCGCTGATGCGCACGAATCGGCGCGCGCAGATTGTCCGGCCACACCGTGCCCTCGTTCCACTGGAACGTGCGCTTCGTGCTGACGACCTTCGCGAGGTCCATGCCCTTCAAGCCGGGGAATTTGCGCGCGGCCTTCACGGCTGCGGCCTCATCGACCTGCTCGCCGGTCATGATGCAGCCGGCCTGCGCTCCCTTCTCGCGCAGCACCCGCGTCAACTTGCGAGTGTCGATGCCCGCGATCGCGACGACGCGGCCGCGCTCCAGGAATTCCGGCAGCGACTCGTTGAGGCGCCAGTTGCTGGGGACGATCGGCAGGTCGCGGATGATCAACCCGGCGGCGTAGATCTGCGCCGACTCGAGATCCTCAGGGGTGGTGCCCGTGTTGCCGATGTGGGGACAGGTGAGAGTAACGATCTGTCGCGCGTACGAGGGGTCGGTGAGAATTTCCTGGTAACCCGTCAACGCGGTATTGAAAACGACTTCGCCGGTGGTGTTGCCTTTGGCTCCGATTGACTGGCCGCGGAAGATCGTTCCGTCCGCAAGCGCCAGCACCGCGGGTACGCTCATCAAATCCCCTTATTTCGCTCGCGGCCAAGCGGCCGCGCACTCACACTTCGGGCTTTTGTGCCCGCCGCACCTCACCATCGGCGCGCGGCGCGCCGAATCAAGTGCCGGCCGGTTCCGGATACGGACATTTCCGGACGTCAGATATACAAAGCGGGAGGAGTTCTCGTCGAACATCCTCCCGCCTTGCATGGACTAACCCGTACTCGGATTACGGGGAAAGTTTACGGTCAGCGGCCGCGGGTGTCCATGAGAAATGCGGCCCGAGGCGCGCGCGGATGGGCGCGGAAACTGCGGCCCACAATCTCCTAAGTGGCTGATTCATATCCCAGAATATCGCGCATGGAATAGCGCCCCGGCGGCTGCGCCTGCAGCCAGCGAGCGGCTTGGACGGCACCGCGGGCGAAGATCGCCCGATCGGTCGCGCTGTGGTTCAAGCTGACCCGCTCCCCGGTGCCAGCGAACAGCACGGTGTGCTCCCCCACGATGTCCCCACCGCGCACGACGGCAAAGCCGATATCCCCTTCGCGGCGGGGCCCGCTGCGCGACGGCTCGGCCTCTTGGGGGGTCAGGCCCTGTCCACGACGTGCCAGCGCCGCGGCATTTCCCAGCGCCAGAGCGGTGCCCGAGGGGGCGTCGCGCTTCATGCGGTGATGCGCTTCGATCACCTCGATGTCGAAGCTCCTCGGAAGCGACCGCGCCGCCTGTGCGACGAGCTCGATCAGCAGCGTGACGCCAACACTTGTGTTGGGCGCGATCAGCAGCGGGATCTCGCGCGCGGCGGAATCGAACTGAGCGCTCAACTCAGCTGCAAACCCCGTCGTACCTATCAACAGCGCTTTGCGCGCCGCGCGACACGCGGCGAGATTCGCGACAGTGGCACGAGCGTTGGAAAAGTCGATGACGACGTCCGCCGCGGCGACCGCGGCGGTCAGCTCAGCAGTGACTGCAACGCCGATGTCGGCTATGCCCGCCAGGCTCCCTGCATCGCGCCCGAGCATCGGGCTCGCCGGTGAAGCAACAGCGCCGGCTATGCGAATGTCAGATGTCTCCGCCGCGGCACGCACCACTGCACAACCCATGCGACCGCTCACGCCGAGGATGGCTGCGCGGATCATGGCGCGCTCACTGGTGGCCGCCGGAGAAGAACCGCTTCACTCCCTCGAAAAAGCCCTCGGCCCGCGGTGCATGATGGGTTGCATTCTGGCGGAGCGTCTCTTCGAGCTTGCGGATGAGATCCTTCTGCTCGGCGGACAGATTCACGGGCGTCTCGACGACGACCTTGCAGAACAGATCCCCGCGGGCTCCGCCGCGGACCGGCTGAACTCCCTTGTCGCGCAGGCGAAAGACCCGTCCGGACTGCGTCTCGGCGGGAATTTTCAGGGTGACATCCCCTTCGAGGGTGGGCACGTGGATCGCCCCGCCCAGGGATGCGGTGGCGAAGCTGACCGGCACCTCGCAACTGAGATGCTCCCCTTCGCGCTCGAAGATCGGATGCTCTTTGACCTGCATCTCGACGTACAGGTCGCCCGGGGGGCCCCCGTTGCGCCCCGCCTCGCCCTCACCCGTCAAGCGGATGCGGTCGCCGGTGTCGACGCCCGCCGGCACCTTGACAGAGAGCTTGCGGGTGCGCCGGATACGTCCCTGCCCGAGACAGGTGTCGCAGGGGTTCTTGATGATGGTGCCCGCACCGCGGCAGCGCGGACAGGTCTGTTGAAGTTGGAAGAAGCCCTGGCTGACGCGGATCTGGCCCGCGCCGCCGCAGCCGTCGCAAGCGACCGCGGAGCTGCCCTTGGCCGCGCCGCTGCCACTGCAGGTCTCGCACTCGACGAGCTTGGGGACTTCGATCTCGACCGAGTGCCCGAACACCGCTTCATGCAGCTCCAGCTCGAGCTCATAGCGCAGGTCCGCGCCGCGGAACACCTGGGAGCGTCCTCCGCGGCGCGCACCGAAGATGTCGCCGAATACATCGCCGAAGATGTCGCTGAACGCATCACCACTGAATCCGCCGCGACCGCCGCGCGAAGCGGCCTCAACACCGGCGTGACCGTACTGATCGTAGGCCGCACGCTTGTGCTCATCGGTGAGGACTTCGCACGCCTCCTTGGCCTCTTTGAAGCGTTCCTCGGCCTCCGCATCGTGAGGGTTGCGATCGGGGTGATATTTCATGGCGAGCCGACGGTAGGCCTTCTTGATCTCAGCCTCGGTCGCCGTTCGCGGTACGTCGAGTACCTTGTAGTAATCGCGCTTGGACATGCTTTAGTAGATCAAAGACTCCCCCGGGACGAGGGGATCGGCTGGCACATTTGTGACGTACGTTGCGCGAAGGGCGCGTGCCCTCGAGCCCGCGCCCTCCCGCCATCCGATCCCACCGATACTCTACCGGGGCCCGAAGTCCCTGTCCTTGTCCTGCAACACCATCCCTCGAGAATCAGGAAGCCTTCCGATCCTTGTCTTTGACTTCCTCGAACTCGGCATCCACCACGTCATCGCGGCCCGGTCCGGCGCCCGCGGCACCAGGTCCCGGCCCTGCCGCCCCCGCCGCACCGGCGGCCCCCTCGGGGCCGCCCTGCGAGGCGGCATACGCCTTCTGTGCGATCGAGGCCGACGCCTGCGCCAGGGCCTCCGTCTTCTTCTCGATCACACCCTTGTCATCGCCCTTGAGCGCGGTGCGCAGGTCCGAGATCGCCGATTCGACCTTGGCGCGCTCGCCCTGATCGACCTTGTCGCCCAGGTCCTTCACCGACTTCTCGACCGCGTGGATCATGCCATCCGCCTTGTTGCGGACGTCCACCAACTCACGGAACTCCTTGTCCTCTGCCGCGTGCGCCTCAGCATCGCGCACCATCCGCTTGATCTCATCCTCGGTCAGGCCGCTGGAGGCCTTGATGACGATCTTCTGCTCCTTGCCGGTGGCCTTGTCCTTCGCGGACACATTCAGGATGCCATTGGCGTCGATGTCGAAGGACACCTCCACCTGTGGCATGCCGCGCGGGGCCGGCGGGATATCCGTGAGGTCGAACTTGCCCAGGGATTTGTTATCGCCCGCCCGATCGCGCTCGCCCTGCAGCACGTGGATGGTCACCGCCGTCTGGTTGTCATCGGCGGTGGAGAAGGTCTGCGACGCCTTGGTCGGGATCGTCGTGTTCTTCTCGATGAGCTTGGTCATCACGCCACCGAGGGTCTCGATGCCCAGCGACAGCGGCGTCACATCCAGCAGCAGCACGTCCTTCACTTCGCCCGAGAGCACGCCACCCTGAATGGCGGCGCCGACGGCGACAGCCTCATCCGGATTCACATCGCGGCGCGGCTCCTTGCTGAAGAGGTCCTTCACATACTTCTGCACGAGGGGCATACGAGTCTGCCCACCGACGAGGATCACCTCGGCGATATCGCTGGTCGACACGCCGGCATCCTTCATCGCCGTACGGCACGGAGCGACGGTCTTCTGGACCAGATCTTCGACGAGCGCCTCGAGCTTCGCCCGGGTCAGCTTGATGTTCAGGTGCTTCGGCCCGGAGGCATCCGCCGTGATGTACGGCAGATTGATGTCGGTCTGCTGGCTGGAGGACAGCTCGATCTTCGCCTTCTCCGCCGCCTCCTTCAGGCGCTGCATCGCGAGGGGGTCCTTGCGCACATCGACGCCGGACTCCTTCAGGAACTCCTCGGCCAGGAAGTTGATGATCCGCAGGTCGAAGTCCTCACCGCCCAGGAAGGTGTCCCCGTTGGTCGAGAGCACCTCGAACTGGCGCTCGCCGTCGACTTCCGCGATCTCGATGATGGAGATGTCGAACGTGCCGCCACCCAGGTCGTAGACGGCGATCTTGCGATCGCTCCCCTGCTTGTCGAGCCCGTAGGCGAGCGCGGCCGCGGTCGGCTCGTTGATGATGCGCTTGACGGTCAACCCGGCGATGCGCCCGGCATCCTTGGTGGCCTGGCGCTGCGAATCGTTGAAGTAGGCGGGCACGGTGATGACGGCCTCGGTGACTGCCTCCCCGAGATAGTCCTCCGCCGTCTTCTTCATCTTCATGAGCACGCGGGCGGAGACTTCCGGCGGGGCCATTTTCTTGCCCTGCGCCTGCACCCAGGCATCCCCGTTGTCGGCCTTGACGATCTTGTAGGGCACCATGCCGATATCGCGGCGTACGACCTCATCGTCGAACTTGCGGCCGATGAGGCGTTTCACTGCGAACAGGGTGTTCTGCGGGTTGGTGACCGCCTGGCGCTTGGCCGACTGGCCGACCAGAACCTCGTCATCCTTGGTGAAGGCGACGATGGATGGGGTCGTGCGATCACCCTCGCTGTTCTCGATCACGCGGGGCTTGCCCCCTTCCATGATGGCCACGCACGAATTGGTCGTGCCGAGGTCGATGCCGATTACCTTTGCCATGGGTTGTGTACTCCGCAAACGAAACTGAATCTCTCTAATTGGGGGTGAGCCTTGTACCCCTTTTTGGGGTGCGCCCCGCGTCGATTCAAGGCGCCCGGCGCGTTGCTTTTTTGGGAGGCTACGGCGCCTTGGCCACGATCACCCGCGCGGGCCGCAGGACCCGGCCGTTGAGCTCGTAGCCGCGTTGCACCACCTGCAGGACCGAGTCCGGCTCCGCCGTCCGGGACTCCTGCGCCATCATCGCCTCGTGCCGCTCCGGGTCGAAGCGCTCGCCCACGGGGTCGAGCTCGCTGATCCCGAGCTTCTCGAAGGCCTTGGCCAGAAGCCGCAGGGTCGCCTCGCTCCCCTCCACCAGGGTCCTGGCGTCCACCCCGTGGCGATTCTGAACGGCCAGCTCGAGGCTATCCTTGACCGGGATGAGCTCGCCGGCGAACTTCTCCAGCCCGTAGCGGTTGGCGGACTCGATGTCGCGCTGCGCGCGCTTGCGGACGTTGTCCAGCTCGGCGACCGCCCGCAGGTACTGGTCCCAATGGTTCTTGGCACGCTCTTCAGCCTGCGTCAGCGCCTGCTGCAGCCGCTCCAGCTCCACCAGCTGCGCCGCCGTCTCCGGCAGCACCGCGGTCTGCTCATATCCCGCTCCGGACTTACGATCCTGCCCGGATTCATCCGCACTCATTACGAAAACCTCCTGCCCCCACGCCGAACGCAGCCGGCCACGTTGGCGGCGGCCGACCCTCACTTGGGTTCGCTCCTTGGGGCTCTAGCGCCTCGAATTCAAGGCGGCGCTGAGTAGTTTAGCCGTCAGGTCCACGATTGGAATGACCCGCTCATAGGCCATGCGGGTGGGGCCGATGACCCCGAGCACTCCCATCACCGAATCGCCGGCCGCATACGGGGCCGTGACGACGCTGCATTCATCCAGGATCTGGTAGCCCGATTCATGGCCGATGAAGATCTGCACCCCTTCCGCCCGCAGGCTCTGGTCCAGCAGGTGCAGGAAGTCGCGCTTCTCGTTGAAGGCCTCGAACAGGCGCCGCAGCTTCTCGACGCTGGTCAGCTCGGCGGCCCCCATGAGGTTCGTCTCGCCCTTGATCACGTACTCCAGGCGCTCCCCGCCACTGCTCTCGGCCTCAAAGACATGCTGCGCGACCGAGATCGCATCCAGCATCACTTTGTTCAGATGCGCATGCGCTTCGCGCAACTGCGTGAGGATGTCCTGGCGCACCTGCGACAGAGTGCGTCCACGGAACTGCTCGTTGAGGTAGTTCGCGGCGCGCTTGAGCTCATCGGAGGAGTAATGCCGCTCGAGCTGGATGATGCGGTTCTGGACCTCGCGGTCATCGAACACCAGCACGACCAGGACGCGGTTCTCCGACAGGGCGACGAACTCGATCTGGGTGATGGAGGCTTTCTGTGTCAGCGGCAACGTCACGACGCCGGCGAGGCGGGTGACCGTGGAGAGCAGCTGGGACACGGAGGCAACCAGTTCCTTGGAGGTCTCGCGGCTGCTATCCACCTGCCTGCGTATCTCGGCGGCCGCCACCTCGTCGGTCAGCTGCGGCTGAGTGCGCAGCAGCGTATCCACGAAGAAGCGATAGCCCTTGTCAGTAGGGATGCGGCCGGCGGAGGTATGCGGGGAGGCGACGAAGCCCAACTCCTCCAGATCGGCCATGACGTTGCGGATGGTCGCAGAGCTCAGCTGCAGCCCCGACTCGCGGGACAGGACCCGGGAGCCGACCGGCTGCCCGTCACGAATGTAGCTTTCGACGAGTAACCGCAGCAGATGCCGGGCGCGCTCGCCGAGGGCGTCCTCCGGGGCTTCGTGAACCATGGCCGTCAAGTAGAACCCTCCGGGGCCCACGCTAGCGACGGGCGCGCCGACCGTCAAGCAACGGGCAACGGCACGTGCTACAAAGACGCGCCTCGCAGTGGGCGAGGGTTCGTTGCGGGGCTCACATGGCCTTTCCGGTTCGGGTGTGTGCGTTGATCGGCAAGTTTACGGACGCTCGTGTGGCCGAGTCCGCGCACGCCCTCATACCGTACCTGCAGTCCAGGCAGGTGGACGTACTGATGAGCGAGGACGCGCCCATCGCCGAGGAGCCGCCGCGGGTCGCGCGCGTCCCGGAACGGGAAATCGGGGAGCGCGCCGACCTGGTCATTGCCATCGGTGGCGATGGCACACTGCTGTACGCCGCCCGGTTGGTGGCCAGACACGGAGTCCCCCTGCTGGGGATCAACCGCGGCCGGCTCGGGTTCCTCACCGACGTCATGCCTAACGACATGTTCCCCAGCATCGACGTCGCCTTGCAGGGCAATCTGCAGAAAGACGAGCGGCCGCTCCTGGCAGCCAGGCTGCAATCCGCTGACGGTGGCACGATCGAGTCGCTCGCCCTGAACGACGTCGTGCTGCAGAAACTGGCCACGGGTCGCATGGTGGACTTCTCGACGATGGTCAACGGGAACTATGTCAACAAGCACGCCGGGGACGGGATCGTCGTGGCCAGCGCGACGGGCTCGACGGCCTACGCGCTCTCCTGCGGCGGGCCGATCGTCGAGCCCAGCCTGGATGTATTCGTCGTGGCGCCGATCTGTCCCCACACCCTTTCGGACCGCCCGATCGTGGTGTCCTCCCACTCGACCCTTGAATTCCAACTGCTGGATCGGCCGGACATCCGCGCTCAGGTGACCTGCGATGGGACTGTCATCGGGGAGATCGAGCCCGGCGACCGTCTGCAGGTGAAAGCCGCCAGCGAGCGCATCACCCTGTTGCATCCCGTAGGCCACGATTACTACCGCCTGCTACGATCGAAACTCCATTGGGGGCGCGGCAGCTTCGAGCGCTGACACACCGGCATGCTCACGCACCTGCAGATACGCGATTTCGCCATTATCGACGCCATCGAGCTGGAGTTGCGGCCGGGGCTCACGGTGCTGACCGGCGAGACTGGCGCAGGCAAGTCGATCCTCGTGGACGCGTTGCAGTTGATCGCCGGCGGCCGAGCGGGCGCCGAGGTTGTACGCCACGGCGCTGAGCGAGCAGAGATTTCCGCGACGTTCGAACTAGCCAAGGCACCCCGCGAATTGCGACGCTGGCTGGACGAGCAGTCCATCGCGGGCGGCGATGAGCTGATTATCCGCAGGGTCATCGGCACCGACGGACGCTCGCGGGCCTATCTGAACGGACAGTCAGTTCCGGTCCAGCAACTGCGCGAGGCCGGGAGCATCCTCATCGACATCCACGGCCAACACGAATTCCAGTCGCTGACCCGAAACGTTGCCCAGCGAGAGTTGCTGGATGCCTACGGCAGGCTCGAGCCCCTGACCTCGCAGGTCGGAATCGCGCATCGGGTGTGGCTGGAGCTCGTGAACAGGACTGTGGAGCTGGAAGGCAAGGGCCGTGACCGCGATGCGCGGCTCGAGCTGCTGCGATACCAGGTTCAAGAGTTGACTGCATTGCATTTGAAGGACGGCGAAGTTGCCGCGCTCGCCGAGGAGCGTGGCCGGCTCGCCAATCGAGGGCGACTCGCAGAGGCCGCCCAGACCGCGTTGAATCAGTTGTATCAAGGCGAGGACGGCAGTGCGCACGCGGGCGTGAGCCGTGCTCTGCAGGCCCTGCGCGGGCTTGCGGATGTCGACCCGAAGCTCAGCACCGTGTTGCCGTTCATCGAGGAGGCAGCCATCCAGATCAAGGAGGCGGCCCGGGAGCTGGAGCATTACTGCGACAGCCTCGAAGTGGATACGGCGCGGCAGGATGAGGTGGAGCGCAGGCTGGCGGGGATCGAGGAGCTGGCCCGCAAACACCGCATTCCCGCGAATGAGCTACCTGGACGCGGCGCCCAGCTGGCAGCTGAGCTCGAGAGCGTGGAGCGCGCCGAGCTCGATCTCGCAGTGCTGCGTAAAGAGCTGACGGCGGCGCTCGATACTTATCGCACTCAGGCACAGCAGCTGTCGGCGCGCCGTGTAACAGCGGGACGCGCACTCGCTAAAGACATCACGGCGCGGATGCAGACGCTCGGGATGTCCGGCGGCCGCTTTCAGGTGGACGTCAGCCAGGACGAGAGGACTGAGCCCGCCCAGCACGGGCTCGATCAGATCGAGCTGCGGGTCACGGCGAACCCGGGCCAGCCGCTGCGGCCGCTGGCGAAGGTGGCCTCCGGGGGCGAGTTGTCACGCCTGTCCCTCGCAGTGCAGGTGTCCTGCGCCGCGCGCGAGACGCGTTGCATGGTGTTCGACGAGGTCGATTCGGGCATCGGGGGTGCGGTCGCGGAAATCGTTGGGCGAGAGCTGCGCTCCCTGGGGGAGCAGGGCCAGGTGCTCTGCGTCACTCATCTGCCGCAGGTGGCATCGCAGGGACACCACCACCTGCGGGTAGCGAAGCTCACGGACGGGCGCACTACGCGTACCTCCCTGACGGAGCTCTCCGAAGGCGACCGGATCGAGGAGCTGGCACGGATGCTCGGCGGCATCGAAGTGACGTCCAAAGCGCGGGACCACGCCAGGGAGATGCTCAGGGGCGTGGCGAACGCGACACCGAAGGCCTCCTCCGGGTCGGCACGCAAGCGCTCCGGCTAGCGAAGATCACCCGGCTCCCGATCGATGCCGCGCGCGGGGTTGCGGGGGGGTCCGGATCAGCTCGCTTTCTTGCTCTTGTAGGCGCAGTTGGTCCGCCGGCAGTGCCCGTAAAGGATCAGGGAGTGATCGCGGATGGCAAACCCCAGGCGCTGGGCAACCGCATTCTGGCGCTCCTCGATGCCCGAATCCATGAACTCTTCGACACGGCCGCAGTCCAGACACACGATGTGGTCGTGGTGGGTCCCCTGGTTGAGCTCGAAAACGGCCATCCCGTCCTCGAAGTGGTGGCGCGTGACGAGCCCGGCCGCCTCGAACTGCGTGAGGACGCGATACACGGTGGCCAGCCCGATGTCCTCCTGGGAGTCGAGCAGCGAACGGTAGATGTCCTCGGCCGAGAGGTGCCGCGTGGAGCTGTTCTCGAGGATTTCGAGAATCTTCAGGCGGGGGAGCGTTACCTTCAGGCCGGCTTTGCGAAGATCCTTGCCTTCCACGATGTTCTCCGGCGATCCGGGGGCAGGTTATGATGCGCGCCGCAGTTTCGTCCACCTAGGGACCGAGAAGACTCAAGCATGCGACCAATTTTGACGGGCGGCAACGGTTTTGCGAAAAGCACCCACCACACATCCTTGCGGGCAACGACGGCGGGGGTGGTGTTGCTGACGGCGGCGGTGGCGGCCCTCTGCTGCGGATGCGTCTACCGCATGGGCATCGTGCAGGGCAACTTCATGGAAGGGAAGACCATCGATCAGCTGCAGGTCGGCATGACGCGCGCCCAGGTGCGCTATCTTCTCGGCACCCCCATGGTCCCGGACTCTTTCAACAAGGAGCGCTGGGACTACCTGCTGTATTTCAAGCAGGGGCACATCAAGACACCGCAGGAATGGCACCTCATCGTCTATTTCCAGGACGACAAGGTGAGCAAGTTCGACCGCACCGATGCGACGGACGAGCAGCTGAGCGCCCTCGCACCCGCCGAGGCGAAACAGCAGAAGAAGACGGCCCCCGTCGCGCGCTTCCCGAAAATGGGAGGAGGCTGAGCCGAGCGCCGCTCGCGGGGCCGCCCACACGCTGCGGCCTCTTGCTCTAGCCCGCCCGCCCCGGGTCTTTGGCGCGCCCCGAGTCTTTGCGTTGTCGCTGCACGCGCTCCCGGCGACGTTGGCGCGGATCGCTGGCGAGCGGGCGATAGATCTCGATGCGATCGCCTTCCTGAGGCACGTCGGTCCGCTCGCGCAACTCCCCGAAGATCCCTACGGGTGCCTCGTCCCAGGGCACCGTGTCGAGATTGGCAGCGAGGCGCGCAGCGGCCAGTGCATCGCCGATGGTCGCCCCCGGCGCCAGCTCAACAGGCCATAGATATTGCCGCTCCCGTGTGGCGTAGGCCACGAGACATCTCTTCGCACCGGGAGCGGCCACGGCATCAGGTTCGCGCGCGAGTCACGAACGCATCGACCAGAGAGGCCATCGTCTCGCCGAACTTCTGCTCGAACAGCAGAGCAGACAGGGCGTTCTTGAACGCAAAGCGCATGTGCAGCTCGGCGCGGCAGCCGTTCTCGCCGATGGGACTGAGCAGCCACTCGCCCTCGAGGGTGCGGAACGGTCCGCTGACGAGCTGCATGGAGATGCGCCTGTCGGGGTCGAGCTCGTTACGGGTCGTGAACTCCCCGTGCAGCGGGCCCTTGCGAACCCCCACGGTCGCCACTATCTCCCGCTCGCTGCGCGAGAGGACCTTCGCGTGGGTGCACCATGGCAGGAAGCGCGGGTAGCTCTCGATGTCGTTGATGACCTCGAAGACCCTGCCTGGGGGTTGGGCAATGATGGCCGAATGCTTGATCTCCCTCATGCAGCGATTGTACGGCCAGCCAGCCGCGACTGTCAGAAACGCTACAATACCCCGATGGCCAAGCCCGAAAATGCCACCCCCCGCCTGATCGCCGAGAACCGCAAGGCGCGCTTCGACTATTTCATCGAGGAGCGTTATGAGGCGGGCATTGCCCTGCAGGGTTGGGAGGTCAAGGCGATGCGCGCCGGCCGGGCGCAGCTGAAGGAAGCCTATGTGTTCATCCGCGGCGGCGAGGCATTCCTCTTCGGCGCGCACATTTCGGCGCTCACCTCCGCGTCATCCCACGTCGTCGCCGACCCGATCCGTACCCGCAAGCTGCTGCTCAATCGCAGCGAGTTGAATGGGTTGATCGGCGCGGTCGAGCGCCGCGGCTACACGCTGGTTCCGCTCGAGCTGTATTGGAAGGACGGCCGCGCCAAACTCCAGGTCGGCCTCGCCAAGGGCAAGAAACAACACGACAAGCGCGCGGTCGAGAAGGACCGCGACTGGCAACGCGACAAGGCAAGGCTGTTGCGGCGCGGCTGAAGCCGCGCCGCCCCACCCTCAGTTCGCGCTGTTGAGTTGATGATCCAGCAGTGCGACGGGCATCGCCGGCACTTTGTCGTTCTTGATCTCGTAGACGAGATTCACCGTGGTGAGCTGGTCTGTCTTGCTGAGAACCGTCGTCGGCGGCGGACTGCTGTTACGGATGTAGCTGTACGAGATCGCCAGCGCGAGCGACGTGCTCATCTTGACTTGAATACCGAGGTTGTTCTTCACCAGGGTATTCGCCCTGCCCGACTCGACGCTGAGCGACTCCAGCAGCTTCGTCGAGGTGTTGAAGTCGTGCTCGCAAGTCACCGCGCCCGCGGCCACGGTATCCTCGGAGCTTTCCCCCGGGATCCGGTCGAGCACCGCGCCCGTGTCATCGCGAATGACCTGCTCCGGACGCAGTCTGCGGACACCGATGCCGAGCTGTGCAGTCAGCTTGTCGGTGTCGGACTGCAGAAAGATGCGACCGAGGCCGGTTGCGGCGCTCGCCTGGTATTGGAAGCCGCTGTAGCGGTCGTCCTGATACTCCAGCTTGCCGAACCAGAACGCACTGTCCGTGAACTTGTAGTCGACCTGCAAGTGCCCGTCCAGGCGCTGCGCGGTTCCGATACCGTTGGTCTTGCCATAAAGGCCGTCCACGCCGAACGCTTCGATCCAGTGGTTGTACAGATGCGCGATGTCGAATCTCAGGTTGCCGTTGTCGGAGTCGGTATTGCCACGCGCCAGCGCGTATCCCAGCTGGCTGCGCGAGGCCCACTCCGACTCGGCATGTGCCGCGACACTGACTGTCGCTACGCAGACCGCGCCCAGGATCACCCTCAAGGTAGTTCTCGTCATCTCTCCCCGGTCCCCTATGCGTGCCAATCAAAAGCCGCGCACCTTACCGGACGATGACGCGCACGGAAACCCGGCGTCGGGGATCAGCGACGGTGACAGCGCTGCCGGGGGCGATTCCGCAACAATTGCTTGCAATCCTTGATAACGCCCGATGGGGGTGCCCCGCATGCGGGGCACGGGAGAGGCCGCGAGGCCGAACCCTGGTCCGACTGGGAGCGCGCAGCGCGCGCGATTCAGGCGGCCCCGGAGGGGCGAGGCGCGTGAGCGCCGAGTAAATCCGTGCCCGCGGCCGCACATGAGGTATCATGCGACCGTCCTTATTGGGGGCGACCGGTTTCGACGTGGGTTGCAAACCATCAGGGGCGTACCGAGGCGCAGTGCCCTCGTAAATCTCGCTGCAATCTCATAGTTGCCAACGACGACAACTACGCTCTAGCTGCCTAACCGCAGCTGACCTCTGAAGCAGCTCGTGCCTGTGCGACTGAATCAGGGGACGCGTTCACAGGATCGCGCTGCGGCGTGCGACAGGCCGCGGCGTTAAGAGTCACTGTCCGCTGGCGTGGCGTCTTCCCTGCCCTTCGGGTAGCGACGCGCGAGAACCAATGAATGGGCTACGTACGTAGATCCGGATGTCTAGCGCTTGCGGACGGGGGTTCGATTCCCCCCGCCTCCACCATCCAGTTCCAGGAGTGTCCCGGTGGCCGGCCGGGAACCCTGACCTTTCTGAAAACCCACGCACAGACGCGGTGAATGCGCGCGTCGCCGAGCCTCGGGTAGCGGCGTGCGTCGGTCAGGCTCACGGTGACGCACGCTTGCATTGCAACGCCCAAGCATGGCGCAAGCGAACCTGCCGGCGACGCAACAAACATTCCGCGCACACTTCTTTACGTAGCGCGCTTCGCAAGCGCTACGTGCGAGCGCGAAGCATCCGCGTTGCGGTTCCGTACGGGCGTGGAACAACAACCCCGGTCGGACCATTAAGAGCATCAACGCCAAAACTGACGAGATCAGCCAATGAAGTCAGAGGATTCGGAGGGCACCAGCGAATCTCGCGCACGGGGCGAGCGCGATGAAGAGCAGGCTCTCACGGGCCGGACGCTGACTTCGATCGACGAGCTGCGGGGTGCGGTCGATTCGTGCCGACGCTGCACACTGTGGAAGGCCGCTACGCACGGCGTCCCCGGCGAGGGTCCGGCGCCTGCGGCACTGATGTTCGTCGGCGAGGCACCCGGAGATTCGGAGGATCTGCAGGGCCATCCGTTCGTGGGTCCCGCCGGCGCCGTGCTCACGCGCGCGTTGCACGACGCGGGCCTCGAGAGACACACGGTCTACGTCAGCAACTCCGTCAAGCACTTCAAGTTCGAGCCTCGCGGCAAGCGGCGCCTGCACATCAAGCCGAGCGCAACCGAGATCGAGGCCTGCCACTGGTGGCTGGATGAGGAGTTGCGGCTCGTCTCGCCCAAGCTCGTGATCGCACTCGGGGGCACGGCCGCCCGCGCCCTGCTGGGACATCCCGTGACGGTGTCGCAGGTGCGCGCGGCACCGATGCGCCTGAATGCCTCGACGCACATCTGGGTGACCATCCATCCGTCTTTCCTGCTGCGCATTCCCGATGACGCACAGAGGCGTGCCGAGTACAACCGCTTCGTCCAGGAGCTGCGCGAGGCGAGCGCGTGGATCAGCCGGACGACGAGCCATCCAGAGAAGTGAGCACGCCGTAGAGATCCGGACGCCGATCGCGGAACACGAACCAATTGTTGCGCAGCTGCGCAATCTCCTCCAGGTCGAAGGTGGCCGTCAGCACGGCATCCCCCTCCTCGGGAGCCTCGACCAGCTTCGCTCCCGTGGCATCGGCAATGAACGATGAGCCGTAGAAGCGGATATAAAGCCCCTGGGGATCCTGCAACGAGCGCTCCAAGCCATAGCGATTGGCAGCCACCAGAGGAGTGAGGTTGGCGGCCGCGTGGCCCTGTTGGGTGCGCTGCCAATGCTCCCGGGAGTTCACCGCCAGCGCCGGAGGCGGCTCGGTGCCGATCGCCGTCGGAAAGAGGAACAGCTCCGCGCCCAGCAACGCCATGGAGCGCGCGGTCTCCGGAAACCACTGGTCCCAGCAGATGCCGACGCCGATTCGGCCGAAGCGCGTCGGCCAGACCTTGAACCCCGTATCCCCGGGGCTGAAATAGTTCTTCTCCTGGTAGCCGGGTCCGTTGGGGATATGCGACTTGCGATAGGTCCCGAGGTGGCTGCCGTCGGCATCCAGGATGGCGATCGAGTTGAAGAAGGCAGGCCCCGCATGCTCGAAGAAGCTGATGGGGAGCACGACGGACAGCTCACGCGCGATGGCACTGAAGTGCCGCACGGCGCGGTTCTCAGAGACGCTGCGAGCGAGGTTCAGGTGCCGTACGTCCTGCTCGATGCAGAAGTAAGGCGTCTCGAACAGCTCCGGCAGCAGGATGATCTGCGCTCCCCGAGAGGCGGCGGCGCGCACCAGCTGCTCGGCGTTGGCGATGTTGGCGTCCGCATCCCAGCCGCAGGCCATCTGCAGCGCCGCGACGGTCACCGGCCGCGGCCCACGCTTGAAGTGCTCAGGGTCCCTGGACATCGAACACCTTGCCGGGGTTGAGAATCCCGCGCGGGTCCAGGGCTTTCTTCAGCGCCCGCATCACCGCAATCTCCGCCGGACTGCGCGAGATTCCCAGATGCGACTTGCGCTCCAGTCCGATGCCGTGCTCCGCCGAGATTGCGCCGCCGAACTCGCGCAGAGGCTCGTACACACACCGCTCGACCTCATCGAAGGTCTGCTCATGCCGATCCCCCGCGCAGACCGCCACGTGCAGGTTGCCATCGGCGATGTGGCCGAACACCCACATGCGGATTCCCGGCACGGCGCGCTCGAGTCCGGTACGGATCTTCTGCAGATACGCCGGCATTTCCGGGATCGGCACGCTGATGTCGAAGTTGTGGGTCGGCCCGTCGCGGCGCGTCTGGAAGACGTCCTCGCGCGGCGCCCACATCGCGCGCCGTTCCGTGTCGGACTTGGCGATCACGGCATCGACGATCGCCCCCTCTTCCAGCGCACGTGCAAGCGCCTGCTCCAGGCGCTCGTCGTCAGAGGCCTGGTCCGCGCCGAGCGATTCGATCAACGCATACACCCCGTGGCCGTGGGGCAGCAGGGCTGCGTTCGCGGCGGGCGGGCGCGTGGTCAGTTCGTAGTACTCGGGCCACATCGCTTCGAACGCGCTCAACTGCCCGCCCAGCCCGCTGTCGACGATTCCCAGCAGCCGGATCAGGGATTCGAAGTCGGGGCAGGCCACGAACGCCGTGCCGTGACTCTGAGGAGCGGGGACTAGACGCAGATCGGCACGGGTGACGAGCCCAAGAGTCCCTTCCGTGCCGATGAAGAGCTGCTTGAGGTCGTACCCCGAGTTGTTCTTGAGCATGCGATTCAAGGATGAGAGCACCGTGCCGTCCGCCAGCACCGCTTCGATACCCAGCACGAGATTGCGCATCATCCCGTAGCGCACCACCCGCATGCCGCCGGCGTTCGTCGAGATGTTGCCGCCAATCGTGGCCGTGGCGCGGCCGCCGAGATCCAGCGGGAACATCAGGCCCGCGCGCTCGGCCTCCTCCTGAGTTCGTTGCAGCGTGACGCCCGCCTGCACGCGCATCGTACGTCCGGCGGCGTCGAGGTTCTCGATGCGAGTCAGCGCTTCCATCGACAGAATGATGTCCGACTCTCGTGCGCTCGTTCCGTAGACCAGACCGGTCAGTCCTCCATGCGGGATCACCACTTGATTGCGGCTGTAACACAGACGCATCACTTCCGACACCTGCGCGGTGCTGTTCGGGCGCACCAGGAGTTGCGAGCGGATGTCGCCCGCGAACGGATCGTACTTGCGCTCGCGGAGCTTCTCTCCCATGACGAGCCCCTGCTCGCCCACTATGGCGCGCAGGTCCGCAACCCACTGAGCCTCAAGCATGCTTCGTGTCTCCAGCGCGTAGATAGCCCGTGCCGTCCGCTCCCCGGTGCGCCAGACTCGCCTGAACCTGCTCGGTAATGCGCATCGCGGTCTCCAGAGCCTCCCGGCCCGCCTCGCCGCTGACCACGGGTGGGCGGCCTGTCCGGATGCATTCCAGAAACGACTCGATCTCCGCCTTGAGGGCATCTCCGGGCTCGAGACTCTGCTCCTCGATGGACACGGGAAGCTGGCCGGCAGTCTGCCCCGCGGGCCGCTTGCGGATCAATGTCAGGATCTTCTGCTGCAGATCCAGTGACAGATAGGCATCGTCCTCGAAGATGCGCATCTTGCGTTCGGTCTTGAAGCTGACGCGGCTGGCGGTGGCGTTCGCAACACAGCCGTTGGCGAAGCGGATACGCGCGTTGGCAATGTCGATCTCGTCGGAGAACACCGGCGTGCCCACCGCATCGATGGTCGTGATGGGCGCGCCCACGATGGTCTGCACGATATCGATGTCGTGGATCATCAGATCGAGCACCACGTTCACGTCGGTCCCGCGCTCCTTGTAGGGAGCCAGCCGGTGACACTCGATGAAGCGGGGGCTGCGCAGATGCGGCTCGGCGGCCAGGATTGCGGAATTGAAGCGCTCCAGGTGCCCCACCTGAAGCACGCGCCCTTGCCGCGCTGCGAGCTCGATCAGCTCGCGCGCCTCCGGCGCGGTCTCCGTGATCGGCTTCTCCACGAGCACGTGGGCTCCGGCACTCAGGAAGTCGCGCGCAATAGCAAAGTGCCCTGGCGTGGGGGTCACGACACTCACAGCGTCCACCGCCCCGAGCAACTCGTGGTAGTCACCGACGCTGCGTGCTGCGACTTCGGTCGCGACGCTGTCGCGGACCTCCTGTCGGGAGTCGACGACGGCGACCAGCTCGCAGCCGGGAATCTGCGCATACTTCTGTGCGTGGAAGCGACCCAGATAGCCGACTCCGACGACTGCTGCTCTGATTTTCTTCATGGCGGCGCTATTATGCCCGCCTGCGAGGTCCGCGCTGGGTGCGCGCTGAGGAGAACCTGTCTGCTGGAACCGCTGGCACGCGCCCGTCGCTCATTTGCTGCGCAGTCAAGCGCACGCCGTGAGCTGACCTACTTCGGTCTCGCCCTCGTGGTCGGACTCCTCGTGGTCCCCGTCCTCACCTGGCTCGTCGGCAGCCGCGTGCTCGGCCCGTACAGCCGCGGGACTGAGCTTCACAACACCCCGTTCGCCCTGATCGCCGATTTCTTCGCCGGGCTGGCGCACGGTTATGTCGTTTTCTGGATCGTGGCTCTCGGGCCGGCGGTGTTGCTGGTGCTGATCCGCCTGTTCCTGGCGCTCTGGCGCCGCTCCCCCAGGCCCGCCAACGGACACGGAGTGTGACGCAGTTCTCACCGTCCTGAGCGTAAGCGTGACATAGTTCTCGCTGTCGATCCGACCAGAACTCCAATAAGAACAAGCGAGAAGATAGGGATGAAGAACCCCGAGCGACCCGCCTGGGGCCCGTCGCGACGCGCCCCTCAGGCCTCTGAACCCGCGCCGACCGAACCTCAGCCCCCAACCCCGGTCCCTTCCGAGGCGCCGCGGCGGGCTAAGGGTTCGAGCCGTGGCTACAACCCGTATGACACGGTGAACACGCGCCTCCCGGACGTGTGGCACGGCAAGCCCAAGCGCTCCTGAGGCTGTAAGGCTCCGGTAAGCCTCGAAAGCCCGCGCCCGAGGCGCTCTGGGGCCCCAGGCGCGGTCGGCGATCATTGGGGCTGCAGGACAGCGGGAGGGCTCATGAGCGTCC